>Ga0209582_1000925_pt1 | contig 15671 bp, 15 predicted proteins | sample KloWWTmetKNB5Kit_FD_187176 | JGI IMG/M metagenome (GOLD analysis project Ga0209582, IMG submission 187176) | Active sludge microbial communities from Klosterneuburg, Austria, studying microevolution and ecology of nitrifiers - Klosterneuburg... | ecosystem: Engineered > WWTP > Aerobic digester >...
GGCGTCGGCTTTTGCCCTTGCCTCGCAGAGCAGGATTATCGTTGAGCACACCGTGCGAATAAGATCCTTGTGATGTTGGATGACAAGTTTACTTGTTAGCTAACATCACATATCCTGCCCTGTTATCTAGTGATTGTTCTTCAATCAGTGTATCATTAATATGAGAGCCTATTCAATTAATTATTAATACAACTATTGATAATCAATGTTTATTCATTTCTAATTGTCTTAATCGTATATAATTTGATACAAGTTATTTGTGTTACTTTTGTTATTATTCTTTATATACTATTGATCTTATTAAAGCGTTGTATTCTGATCGATAATTAGTTATATTCTTTAGCACAATGGAAAAGAATATCTTGGAAAGGCTTGCCGAGAAGACGGCAAAAAGCGGTTCCCTTCATGCCAAACGAAACCTTGCTGTCTTCCTGGTGCTGCGTGATCAAATTAACCTGGCCATTAATAGTGGATGGTCAGTTAAGGATATTTGGGAGTTATTGCACGATGAAGGAAAGATGGTAATCAGTTATCAGGTGTTTTTACGGTTAGTTAAAAAACACACGGATTACAAATCGCATAAAAGAAGTACAAAAAAAAGTGAACTAGAAAGTGAGGTAGAAGAAAAACAAAATAATCGTTCAGACGATACCCATAAGGAAAACCTTAGTGAGAATAAAAAAGATTTAGAACCTGCACAAGAAAATACAGATTCTACTAAGTCCCCTAAATATCCTGATACCGGAAATCCGAAAGGTTTTGAATGGAGTGCTGATTATAACGTTGACGATATAATCTGATAGATACGATAAAAACCAAAGTTACCGCATCAATATTATCGTTCCCGCAGTACCCATAAAGATTTACCACGTGATCTAAAAAGCTGCACTATAAATTCAACTTATCTTATGAAGAGGTTATGCTAATGGCTAAAGTACACATGATATTGCAAGGCAAAGGCGGTGTGGGTAAATCTCTCATTGCATCCATACTGGCACAACATTGTTACGCCAAGAAAAAAGATATTCTCTGCATCGATACTGATCCGGTGAATGCCACTTTTTATGGGTTTAAGAAATTGAATGTTACGCGACTGGATTTAATGGACGGTGATAATGTCGATCCACGTAAATTTGATCATCTGGTTGAGATGATCACCAAAAGCAAATCTGATGTGATCATCGATAATGGCGCCAGCACATTTGTGGGTTTATCGCATTATTTGATCAGCAATCAGGTTTCTACAATGCTTCGGGAAATGGGGCATGAGTTGGTAATCCATACCGTGATTACAGGCGGTCAATCTCTGACGGATACTGTCAATGGATTCAATAGAATTATTCAACAATTTCCTACTGATGTTACATTTATTGTCTGGCTTAACCAGTTCTGGGGAAAGATTGAAATGAATGGCAAGAAATTTGAGGCTATGAAAGCTTATATTGATAATAAAAGCCGTATATCGGCCATAGTAACTATCCCGGAATATAAGATGGAGACTTTCGGTCGTGATTTGAGGGAAATGTTACAGGATAAATTGACTTTTGATGAGGCGATAGCAAAACCAGAAATTTTAATTATGGTTCGCCAGCGGCTTAAAATAATTAAAGACGATCTATTTAAGCAATTGGAAGGTGCACAAGCCGTATTAGCATGAGTGCTGCAAAACAAAAGCTGGATGAGGCTATCCAGCACATTGCATCCATTCATGGGATTGTCGTATCCAAAGATGATCCGGTCATGATATTACATACCTTGAATGAGCGCCTGATTCAGGATAGCAAGGCTGCACAGCAGGATTTACTGGATAATTTCAAGGGAGAAATTGAGCTGATCGTTTCTGAATTATCCATGGCAGCTAAAAATCATTCGGATCGAGTTCTTAATTCAACCATAGAAACTAGCAAAACAGAGATTGCGCGCGTGATGGAAGAACAATCCCATATCATCATTGAGCGCTGGAAAGCCGATTTGAATGCCGGGTTTCATGAAGCTTCCAAAACAATGGCAACGTCACGACAAACCGCAATATTAAATATCATTGCCTCATTCATCACGTCAATTTCTGCTGTCATTATTCTTTACGTGTTTTTAACTATGTAGAATTTGGGTTTAGGGAGCTATGGAACGGGAAATCCGGTTAAGGAGTCAGGGCCCAACAGATAGAAATTCAGTCTGCAATAAGACCGGATATAAGACTGCAGTCGTTTTCTTTTTTTACCAAAAAACGAAATTTTACTTGCTAGACCCGTAGGGGTCCATATATTGTTTGACGTAAGAATGGTAAAACCAAACAATACCCCGCCACTTAGGCAGTTTGGTTTATAGGTTTTTGTTTTTGATGGTGGTGTAAGCTACTGATCCTGGATGAGCAAGCTCTAAATACTCACCAATTTAAAAATAATTTTTTTCATCCTTAACTGGAGTAAACAATTATGCATTTATCTAAACTAGCCGGAACTGTACCACCCTCCCCCCGTTCCTCCAGAAGTTTTACCACCTAACGAGCAACCTCCCGAGATTATTCCACCTGAATATGATCCGACCCCAGAAATTCCGCCCCAACCAATACAACCCGAAAGAATTCCTCCTGCGAGGGATCCGGAACGAGACATTCCCCAAAAATAAAACTTGCCTTTAACCCCGCTAGCCGGGGTTCATTGCACATATTCATCGTTAGCAATCGCACTGAAGAATTTATTTATCGCTTCAAAATAGACTTATTTTCTACAAAATATAGTTTGTTATGTTTACTGAAAAAAGCAATATAGAAACAATGAGTGTTGAAAACTTACGCCCTACTAAAAGAATGTTACGACAATCATGATATCGCCATACTACTGGCTTTATCATTTATAGCCTTAGATATGTAGTGGTTTACAGTGAAAAAGTCTCAATTAGCATGCCCAAATGACGGTTCACGAAGCGGTTTTTTTTCGACCCATTAGTGCAAGCTATAATTCTTGCACCCCTGTGAGTTTAAGCATATGAAAAATGTTCAAATAATCGACAAATTATCCGGACAAATAATTGCAGAATATCCAATATTTGTAGATCTCATTGATGACCCAGTAGACCAAGATTTTATGGACGATGCGTGGGATATTGCTGTAGAAGAGGGTTTGGTTGATGATGATAATCGCAAGAGCTATAAATTAGAAATCTTGAGCGAGACACCCCTAGAGTCTGTTGAAATTTCATACAGATAGCCACAAGCCAGGGCAATCATACTTTGGTAATTTTTTTTCAGTTTGTCATATCGTGTTGCCACTGCGCGATACTGCTTTAATCGCGCAAAAGTGTTTTTCATCAAATGCCGATATTTATGCAAGCCCCAATGCCTGCATCGCGGCAGCCAATACTCTTTTAATTATGTGCTCAACCGCACAGAAAACCCTGTATAAAAGAGCAACAATACATGCACATAATTCATTCTTTCTTGATGAGTTCGAAACGAATTATCCGCACCAGCCCGAGTGCATGCTCACACTTAGTCGGAGGGCTGGATTATCATCTCAATCTGGTGCGCGTCTCCCTAATCCTCTTCTACTCCGCGCACCAGATTTCTCTTCTATGGGCGAAATTGTATAGCTGAATCTATCCTGGGCCATACCTCGGATTATTCCATACGGTTTTGCCCACCCGTTTTAAATAAAACCATCATATATTATGTGTTTGTCGAACGGCTTTGGAAGAACATCAAATACGAAGAGGTATATCTGCACGCCTACGACAGCTTATGTGACGGGAAACAAGGCTTGGATAAATATTTTATGTTCTACAACCAAAAATAGACAATGCTCAGGCACATTTACACAAAATCTAGGACACCCTCGTTTTGTATTGGCTTTTAACGTGACTCATACTCTTGTGTCCATAAATACCAGCTACAAAAACGTTTCAATACCTGTCTCTGACTACTCACGCGATGTAATGTATAGCTAACCAAAATAATGGAATAACTATGGAACACAACCACGATACCGAAAGTATAGGTGATAAGCGGCTGACTGCTGCTATTGCAGTTAATGTACTGCTGACTGTGGCACAAGTCATTGGTGGAAGTATCTCCGGTAGTTTGTCACTTATTGCCGATGCGCTACATAACTTAAGTGATGCTGCTGCGCTTGGTATTGCGTTGTTTGCACGCAAAATCGGTCGCAAACCACCGGACAAGTTCAAAACTTTTGGTTATAAGCGAGCCGAAATTATTGCTGCACTTATCAATCTTACTACGCTGACTATTATTGGCTTATATCTTATCTATCAAGCAATATGGCGCTTTGTTGAACCGGAGAAGATCGAGGGTTGGATAGTTGTGATTGTAGCGGGAATTGCGCTCTGTGTAGATGTGATAACTGCCGCTTTAACCTACACCATGTCAAAGAAGAGCATGAATATCAAAGCCGCCTTTTTACATAATGTATCGGACGCATTGGCTTCTGTGGGTGTTCTTATTGCCGGGACACTCATTTTACTCTATGGTTGGTATTGGACTGATACGCTATTAACCCTGATGATCGCAGGCTACGTGTTATGGCAGGGTATTACCATGCTGCCAAAAACCATGCACCTGCTTATGGAAGGAACGCCGCATCACCTTTCAATTGAAGAGGTTATCGAGTCAATGGAATCAGTAGAAGGTGTGAAAAACATCCATCATGTTCACATATGGCAACTTGACGAACATCTCAACGCACTGGAAGCTCATGTGGTAGTAAACTCCAATGAGCTATCCCAAATTGAAGAAATTAAAAGTAAACTCAAGAAATTGCTTTCCGACCGCTTCGAGATTGGCCATTCGACATTAGAGTTTGAACACCCCCAACGAAATACTTGTGAATCCTATAACCGATCATGCTAATGAAATAAAGCGAGAATGACTATTTTTACTTTTCCCTTCGAAAAGGGAAAAGTAAAAAAGAGATAAAATAAAAATCTCTCAAATAGGGGTCTCAACCCGAGCATAACCAAAGAGTCTCATAAGCTAAAAACTGTCTCCTTAATCGATTAGTAGAACAACTGTACATTAATATAGAAAATAACGATTTAATAGACATAACAATAATGGCTGATAAGCCTGTCCATTAATTTATAAATTTGTAGACACTACGAAACCTACTTTTCTAGATGTTGGTTTGGTCTTTGGGGAGATTAATGTTTGTAGATTATCTAACAACGGAGCAGAAAGCCCAGTATTGCCAATAGGTTCTTCTTTTACCTAAAAGATCCCGATATGGCGTTCAAAATCCATTTCTTCACCCAGTACACGAACAATCATAACCCCCGTGTCTGTGTTGGTAAAAAAAATAACATGGCGACCATATGGAAATCGCTGTAAATTAGGCGCAAGCTCGTCTGAATTTAAACCTATATTTGAATTTTCTGTAAGAAACTCAAAGCGTTCAATCAAACCATCATAATATTTATCTGCCTGACACAAGCCATATTTCAAAACACCACCAGCATACAAATCATCTATATCGAATTGCGCTGCTTTACTAAGCTGGTATTTGCCCATTCTTTTTTAACCGTTCAAGTACATCGTTTCTAATTTCTTCAACGGTTCTCTCGCTAATACCACTTGCCAAGCCTTCCTCAATCGCCGCTTTAAGGGTCTGAAACTTTTCCTCTCGCTCACGCTCACGGCGAATAAGATCATTTACGATATCAGTCTTGTTTGGGTATTCTTTACTCTCAACTTTTGCATTGAGCCAATCGTCATTAGGGGATGTAAAGTTAACTGATTGCTTTGTCATGGTATTACCTCTAAGTATAAGTGCTTATCAGGGTACAATATACACCCATAAAACACCCATTAACAAGCTGCTTTTGTAGCATTGTCTGTTACTTGAGGATTCCCTGCCTCTTCCCCTTAGCACTTGCCAATAGATTTATTTCTTTTTTCCACCAGCAACTGCTTCTGATAAAGCTACACCTGGCTTGAATTTAACAACCTTCTTAGCCGGAATGGTCATGGATTCACCCGTTGCTGGATTACGTCCTTCCCTACCGGCACGATCTGACACTGAAAAAGTACCAAATCCAACTAACTGGACATTGTCGCCATTGGCCATATTTGCTTGAATAACTTCGATTAATCCATTAAGCATAGCCGTTGTCTGAGCTTTGGTGGTATTAGAGCGAGTAGCAACGGCATCAATCAGTTCAGTTTTGTTCATGTGTAATGTTCCTGTTAGAGTTTTTAAGAAGTCATTGGCAATCTAACAGGGTTTAATCTTATAAATCAATAGCAAAAGAAAGTCTTGCTAAGCTGTCACTGATTCATAAATCATAACACTTTGGCAGATCAGTTAAACAAAACAGGAGCTTAAACTCCTGTCAGGATTAACTTTAAAAGTAGAATTATGCTGCAGTTTCTTTTCTGCGCCGTGCCATAAATCCGATTAAACCTAAACCCGCCAACAACATCGCGTAAGTTTGAGGTTCGGGTATTGGAGATATGGGTACGATTGGAGATGAGGGTACGTAAGGTTGCGGGTCAAAGATGGTATCAGGGGTATATGACAGCAAAAATCCGTGATCTGTACTGGTGTTAGCATCATATGCATTCCCCAAGATCTGCCCATTATTATTGATATCGAGAACTTCAATATCCATCCATCCGGTTGCGACCATAACATCCAGCAAATTAAGATCAGTCATACCGCCATGACTAAAGAGAAAAGCGTGAAAATCTCCATCAGCAGCCTGCCCCCTCCCCACAACCTCTCCCGAATCGTTGATACCCGTGGCATTTGAGTGTAGCCCACCCAGTGTGCCCAAGTCAGTCATGCCGACACCATTAGTACCTGTAATAAAAGCGCCAAAACCTGTACTGGAACCAAATTGCCCTACCACCTGCCCGGAATCATTGAGGTCAGCGGCATCGCTCCTGTATGCTGTACCTAATGTCCCTGGGTCAGTCATGCCCACGCCATTAGGGCCTGTGATAAAAGCGTGTGTAGTGAGTGCCCAACCATTCCAACCATTGGTGGTATAAGAACTTCCAACCACCTGACCCGAGTTGTTAACGGCATTGACAATACTAATATATCCTCCAGGCAACGCACCCAGATCAGTAAAGCCCACGCCATTAGGACCTGTAATAAAAGCGTGTTCTTCCCCGCCGCTGCCAAATTGCCCAGCCAACTGCCCGGAATCGTTAATGCCACCACGGGTCCAAGCATAGAAATGCCCACCCAAAGAACCCAAGTCAGTAGCGCCGACACCATTAGAACCTGTAATCACAGTGTGCGGTGAGCCATAATCGGCGTTGTACATCATACTAACGACCTGTCCAGAATTGTTGATTCCCATAGGAGTGAAGTTATCTCTACCCAATGTATCCAATCCAGTCATACCAAAACCATCGGAACCTGTAATGAAGGGATGTGCATTTCTGTCACTATCTTCAAAAACCCCAATCACCTGACCGGAATCGTTCAAGTCAATGACTTTGCCGTATCTTCCACCGACGTTATTACTCAAGTCAACAATTGACCAACCCGCCTGCCCCACTGCAGGTATCGAAGCCATAGAGATGCCGGCAAGTAAGGTGGTAATACGTTTATATTTTAAAAATGTTGTATTCATAAAAACTCCAAGAAAAAATATTCGTCTCAATCAAGCAGTGGCTGCTTTTCTGCGCCGCGCCATAAATCCGAGTAAACCTAAACCCGACAGCAGCATCGCATAAGTCTCTGGCTCTGGAATTGACGGAGCGATAATAGGTCCGGGGGTAAATACGGTATCTGGGGTATACGATAGTAAAAATGCATGATAATGGCCATTATTATCAATACCATATCCAACCATCTGTCCATAGTTATTGATATCCACGACATACAGGTTGCTCCATCCGGCAGAGATGACGACATCCAATAAATTGAGATTGGTCATACCACCGTGACTGAAGAGAGTACTGTCCCCTACAGCTTCACCGGAATTATTGATGGCAATTGGAGTAAAAACACCTAAGTTGGTAAAACCCATGCCATCAGGGCCTGTGATAAAACCATAATGGTAATTACCGTAGTAAGGGGATTCAGCATATCCAACGACCTGGCCAGAATCATTAATATCTCTAGCGTAGCTAAACATATCGGAAAGATGGGGACCCTTAAAAGGACCCAGGTCGGTTACACCTAACCCATCAGGGCCTGTCATAAAAGCCTGATTGTTATGAGATCCTACAACTTGTCCTGAATCATTAATACCAAATCTTCGGGCATCGATTGAGCCACTCAGGTTCAAACCAGTCATACCGACACCATTAGGGCCTGTTATGAAAGCACGCACTTGAGCAATACTAAGATCAGAATAAGTTGACACAATAACCACACCAGAATCATTGATGGCATGGGGATCAGTATATTTCCCACCAAAAGTACCTAAATCAGTCATACCAACACCATTAGGACCGGTAATGAAAGCGTGCCTAATATTACTATTATCACTATCATTATAAGAAAATCCCACCACCTGCCCGGAATTGTTGATGTCAGTGGGTAAAAAGCTATCACTTTCACCCAAGGTGGTCTTACCGATACCATTAGGTCCCGTGATAAAAGCGTAACCTTCGGACCATCCCACCACCTGCCCGGAATCATTAATGGCTACTGCATTGCTACTTCCTTCCGCAGTTCCCAATCCTACAAATGACCAATCTGCCTGCCCTACCGCAGGTATCGCAGCCATAGAAATTCCGGCAAGCAAAGTGGTAATTCGTTTAAATTTTGTAAATGTCTTAATCATGATGGCCTTGTTGGTAAAAGATTAAGTCGCTCAGCTGATTTATTGAAGTGACAGTGAGCAACTACAAGTTGTTTTATGAAAAATTCCTTACCGAACGGGCTGAAAAAATCCCTTAGTTAAGTTTGCAAGGTATAACAACCAAAACAGACTGTCAATTAGATTTATCTTCTTAATATTAGAAGCTTATTGACACACCCATTTTATCTATCTTCCAATTAATTCCCTTTTGGCTCCGTTGATTCATCTGTTCCGAAAACGATCGTTTTTAGAACAACAAGCCCCCTACCCTAACTTGATATAAAAAACCCCTGATAATGTGTTCCAAAACATTGTTCCGAATAAATCGTTCTGTTAATATCCTAGAAAACCGTTTTAGGAACATAAAATATGTTGATTGGCTATGCGCGAGTTTCCACTCTTGATCAAAATCCACAATTACAGATTGAAGCGCTGAATGAAGCGGGATGTAAAAAGATATTTACTGAAAAAATATCAGGGGCAAGTACAAAGCGATTTCAGTTGGAAGATGCGCTTCAATATATGCGTGAAGGCGATACGCTGGTAATCTGGAAACTCTCACGTCTGGCACGATCGCTGACTCAAATCATCAATAACGTCAAAAATCTTGAAGATCGCCAGATAGGACTGAAAGTCCTCACGCAAAATATCGACACCGGCACTCCGGAAGGCAGATTGTTCTTTCACATGAATGCAGCCCTTGACCAGTTTCAACGCGAAATCATTGTTGAAAATACCCGAGCAGGTCTGCAATCCGCACGCAGGAATGGTCGTATTGGCGGCAGGCCCACATTAATGACAGTAGATAAAATACGCACCGCACAAGCCATGCTCAAAGATACCGAGAACTATCCTTTTATCTCCGACATCATTAAAGCCCTTAATATTGGCAGAACAACCTACTATCGTCACTTCCCACCCGAGAAAATTGAACAACTCAGGCCACAGCAATAAAGGGTGCGTTTAAACAAACGACAGAATTGTTTCATACTGTTTACTAGTGTCTGTTGACGTTTGATAAAAAAACACTCGCGGTATCAGTGAGTTAAAATTCATTCTTCCGATTACAACCCTTTTGCTTTAAATACTTATTCTTGAAACGTCAATAGACACTAGTAATTGTTTTTGTAATGCACACAAACTAGCCAACAATACCATAGGCTTATACATTCTGATTAAGTTGCTCTATAAGCATCTACGCCGGGCTATATTCTACATATATCCTCTTTTCTCAGTGCGAAGATCCTGACAGTTCAAATTTTTTAAAAATTACAGGGTCAGAAAAGGTTGTTTTCGGGAAGACGAAAAAAGCTAAATAACATATTGAATAAGCTAATAAGTAAAGTTCTATGAGACTTTTGTGTCGTTTGTTTAAATGCACCTGGCATATAACGAATTCCCCGTAAAAATTTAGTGAATTTTTACTAATAAAGCATTCTAATAGTAAAATATTCTAATAGTATAATATTACAGCTTCTTAATATTAGAATGTCAGGATCAATCCCGCCACATTTTTCACAATATTATTAAAGATAAATTCTAATAAGGTTACGTAATACGTCATTCATATTATTGATATTACGAAAAATAAGTTTTTTAAATTACATTCCCAAAGAGTAATACTGTCAATGACGTCAAGCGCGGCCTTTGACTAAAAAGCATTAAGAAAAGTAATTAGCCTGGTATTTAGTAGCTTTCGGATTTTTTTAGAGAATTGGTTTAATTAAAGGTCATAAATAATTGCATAACTCCGCAGCACATGATAATGGGAATCATTTGTATTTATAATAATTGCAGTGTAAAATGATAATAGTTCGCCTCTTCCTATTTGCGAATATACCGCAACAACCAGCGCGTATCAGAGCGCGTAGCCGGATGGTAGTTTCTCGACTCCTATGTTTCTTACTTCGTTTCATACATCGCGATAGAAATGCGATGTGTGGGACGTTTTTATTGGTAGTGTAGTTTTGGTCAAGATTCTAATCTTGCTTTGCCTCTTTAATTTGCATCTCGTCAATCTCCGAGTAACTTCCAACAAGTTGCCCAAGCCCCCGCAATGTTTGTCATCTGGAATTATTTGTTATTGGAATACATTCCATTTCGCTATTAAATTTTAGTGAGGATGGGTATATACATACAGTCGTAATCATTTTATGAAAACACTCACTGTGAATGGAGTATTACGTAACTTCATTAGAAGTTACGTATATTATTGATTCTAAGTAAGAATTGATAATATTTCAATAATATAACATTATAATATCTTGATATTAGAATATTAAAGTAGTTAGATATTATAAATATATGATACTATAATAGTAGGATAATAAAGAGTTGTAATAAGGAAATACTGTAATGTCTTAATACTACAATATTAAGGAGCTAACAATGAAAATTTGGACAATTACAAACCAAAAAGGTGGAGCAGGAAAAACGGTTCTTGCAACAAATCTAGCGGTAGAAGGTAGTCGAATTGGATTGAAAACGCTTTTAATCGACCTAGATCCACAACTCTCAGCTACAAAATGGTGGGAAGCACGTGATGCTGAATCACCTTTACTGATTAAGTCTTTATATAATCAACTCATTGATAACTTAAATTCTGCAAAGCAACAGGGTTTTGAATTAGTTATTATCGATACAGCGGGAAGGGAAGGACTTAAGCATACCCAGGCAATTGAAAAAGCCACTTTTGCAATTATTCCATGTCAACCTTCACTTGATGATTGTCGCAGTGCATTGCCAACGGTGGATATTATAAAAAATGCCAAAACCCCATTTGCATTCGTAATTACTCGTTGTCCTTCCAGTGGTGACGATTTTCAGGAAGCAAAAAATAGCTTATCAACAATTGGCCTTGTATGTAATACGCCAACATTTGAACGCAAATGCTACAAACGTGCTTACGCAGAAAATCTTAGTGTTTGTGAGTATGACGCTAATGATAAGGGAGCAGGCGAGATAAATGCTATTTTCAACTGGATAAATAGCAAAGAGAACCGCTTAGATAATTCTCTACTAACTAGAGCTATGGGGTAAAAAATGGGAAAAAGAAAAGCATCATTAGGGCTTGGTACCGTTTTAGACGACAATAATGAGACGGAGTTTATCGGTGCTATACCATCCGTGGAATTGAAACCAGAAACTAAAAACGTAAATCTAACAAGAGTTAAAAAGAAACAATCAATACCTATTTATGTTGACCCGCTTCTACATGAGGCTTTGCATGTTTTGGTATTTTCAGAACGTCATAAAAAAACAACCTTTCAAACATTATTTATAGATGCTTTGGATTTACTTTTAAAACAACGAGGTTTACCTTCAGTAAAAGATTTGTCTAGTGGCGATAAAACAATAAATTTGTAATATTGTAATATTAAGATATTACATAAAGGAAGTTGCTTCAAGTCAAGATGATAATGTAAATTTATATTTTAATGGTTTGACTAAGTTTCTGAGAAATATTAGTTATATTAGTTTTGTTGTTTTCGTATTTGATATTAAATATACAGCCGGTTTCTGGTATTTGATCAAAACAATTTAGATCATGTTTGATGTATCGTGATTCATGTTTTTGATAAAGTACATTCTCTTTTTTGTCGACATAAATTATTTCACCAATATTTTCTTTTGTTTTGTCTGCATCAACAGCGTTATATAAGTTGTATATCCCTGGATTGATTCCTTGTGCTTTACTTACTTTTTCTGTTTTCCATTCACCAGTAGAGTCGTTTTGGAATAATTTTTGTCCATTCATAACGAGTAATCTTTTTTTCATAAAATTAAATATCCATCATTCTCATTTGTAATTAATCTTTTCATTCAATGAAGGCTTCTTATTCTTTTCTTGGAGTTATTTATTTCTAAGATTAATATATTTATATGATTAAAAGAAGAAAAGAATAGGAAGTTATCCACAGGTAATTTTTTCTATCATATCAAACTATTATTCGAATAATTTTATTCTAATCGCTCGTTAAACCTAGTACTCTATGATTAATTCTATTTAAAAACTATACAATCGCTCGTTAAACCTAGTACTTTTTTATATTGTTGCTCGTTAAACCTAGTACTTATTAATCTAATTGCTCATTAAACCTAGTACCAATTTGTATATCTGCTCGTTAAACCTAGTGTCATTCAGTATATCCGCTGGTTAAACCTAGTATCTATTTCTCGTTAAACCTAGCACTTATGCTCGTTAAACCTAGTACATTTACTCGTTAAACCTAGTACATTAGCTCGTTAAACCTAGTATCTCCAAATATGTTAAGGCTCTTTTTATCTTTTTATGAATCGAACGCTTGATTTCTGCGCAATTTTTTTTATGTCAGTTGTGCGTTTGTTAGAAGCTATCTGTTCGCTAATGAATTGCTGGGTGGCTTTAATTGTAAATTTAACATCTGTGATAGTACGTCCTGTTTTCCGTTCGTCAATCTCGTAACTCTGAATTATGCCTTTTGACTGTAATTCGTTAAAAGCTGATATTATTTTTCTTCTATTGTTACTTTCTCTTTCTTGTTGTAATAATCCACTTGTCTGTTTAATATCTGAATACATACATGAATATGTTGTTGTATGGCTTGCTTGGATAAAGCGGTTTATGAGACGCTTATAAATCCACCTGGTTAACTGCTCATTACAACTCATTAAGCGATCATAGTTAAATTGTCTATAATCAAGATTATTTATGCTGTGGCTTATAAAGAGGGGTAGCCTTGCGATGTGGTGAGTATTTGTGGATGCGAGATAATCTTCACGGCCAACGGTAACAAGATCTTGAAGAATGTTCCCATTCCATATCTCTTTATTATTCTTGGATAGAGTGATGTTACATTTACTCATTACTTCTATAGCATCTTTAATTTCATTAAAGTTTCGTGTTCGTCCTTTCTTTTTGAGTTCTTTATCTAACATATTCAAAGAGAATTTTACCCAACTTTCTAAGTTATCAGGATCATGGATCGTATATTGTTGATCAGTTAATATCTTCTTTAAAGCTTCCTCGATCAGTTCTTCTGTTACGCCAGGAAAAAAGGCCTTATAACTTCCATTTTTTTGTTTGATTAATGCTGGTTGTATGGAAACGGTATATGCATTTCCATTTTCTGTATATTTCCATTCGTACGGATCGGCGTGGCCTGTTGGAGTTCGTAATTTTTCAACTTGTTTGGCTGTAAAAAAATATTTCGGAATGCGTTCCCATAATTCAATCGTATTCGAGACTTGACTTAGATCGTTAGTTACGAAATGAGAAAATAAGTCAAGCTGTAAACTCTTTATCGGATCTTTGGGTGGTTTTTTCATTGGAAGTCTGCGGGTATTTCGTATATTAGATTTACTGTAAATTATCTGCGAGTTAAGCATGCCTGACTACCCCTTTGACCCAGAAAATAAGTTAAAACTCCAATTCAGAGTCCTATGACAAAAAAATAACTATTGATATATCGGTTATTTTTAATATTAAAACATCTTATATATCTTTTTATGATTTTGCAAAATTTACTAATTTATCGAGTACGGTTGTTAGATACTTTCGTTCTTGATTTGTTAGGTTATCAAGTGCTTTAACAGAGCTATCATTTTGTGAGTCAAACTTTTCTTGAAACTGGCTTAAAAGGGATAATAATTTTTCATTGGAGTAATGATATTGGCTTGCCTTCTTGGTGCTCTGTGGAGTTCTAGCACCTAAATAGTTACTTTTAGCTTCTGTTGTTTGTATTCCCTCTGTCTTTATGAACTGGCGTAAAAGTTTGACTGAGCCACGTGTTATTTCTTGCTCTGAATTATTTAACCAGTCAATTACGATTTCAGGAGCTTCTTTGAATGCATTAACCAGACTATTGATAACTATCACATCTTGGGTTTTACCGGCATCAAATATTGCTGCAATAGATTTGGGTAAATTTAGTAATAGATAGTGTTGTGATACAAATGCTGATGATTTACCAATCATCTTGGCAATTTCCACATTTTTAATTCCTTGGGAATATTGATAACCAATAAAATCAGCAATTTCTCTTGGTGTTAAAGCGTCTCGTTGTAGGTTTTCAATAACTTGATCAACTTTAGAGTAATCGTTGTCTATAAAGGCCGGGATTGTTTTCTTTTTGGCAAGTATAGATGCTCTAAAGCGTCTGGCGCCGTGATTGATAATAAAGCGACCTTCTATTTTGGGGTGTGGATGTACAGAAATTGGGGTTTTCACACCCCGCAGACGGATAGTGTCCGAAAGTTCTTGTAACGTCACAGGATCAAATTCAGTGCGCGGCTGATCTGGATCTTCATCAATCAAGCTTAAATCTAGTTCTAACGAGCTTACCTTAATAATGTTATTTTTAGTGCTATTTTTCATTATTTATTGGTGTTTTATCTGGAATTTTTAAGGATAAAATTAACAATACCGATTTATAACTATATAAACCGGAATTACCTAAATTAATTCTTTGGTATATCTGTTATTCATTATTAGAAAACATATAGATATCATTGTAACTTTAAGGATATATAAGTTAAAGTTAAATGTAATATTGATCAATCAATGAATCACTGTTTAAAAAGAAAGTTTCTTAACAGGATAAACATGTACCCATACGGCGAGAACCAATCAAATCAAGTCGAACCCAGGAGAAAGAAAGCTTGTATAACCAGATATTTTTAACAAATGTAATACGAGTACTGGATGAGTTGAACATGACAAAAGTAGAATTAGCTGAAAAAGCTAATATCTCATTATCATTTTTGTCTGATTTGACAAAAGATAGGGCCAATCCGTCATTAAGAATCATGGAAGCTATTGCAAATGCTCTGGAAACACCACTTCCTATTCTTTTGGAGCAAACAAATCTTTCCGAAGCAGAAATGAAAGAGCTTATGAGCGTTATACCAAAATCAAA
>Ga0209582_1000927_pt1 | contig 15639 bp, 13 predicted proteins | sample KloWWTmetKNB5Kit_FD_187176 | JGI IMG/M metagenome (GOLD analysis project Ga0209582, IMG submission 187176) | Active sludge microbial communities from Klosterneuburg, Austria, studying microevolution and ecology of nitrifiers - Klosterneuburg... | ecosystem: Engineered > WWTP > Aerobic digester >...
GAGCAGGACCTCGCGGATCCCGGCCATCATCAGCGTCGACAGCGGGTAGTACACCATCGGCTTGTCGTAGACCGGCATGAGCTGTTTCGAGATGCCCCGGGTGATCGGGTGCAGTCGCGTGCCGGATCCGCCGGCGAGGATGATGCCCTTCATGGGCCCGAGCCTAGTCGGCGGGGCCGACGGCGCGCGGGCCACTACCCTTGGCGCCATGAAGGTCCTCGTCACCGGCGGCGCCGGGTTCATCGGCAGCAACTTCGTCCACCTCACCCTCGCGACCCGTCCCGACGTGCAGGTCACGGTGCTCGATGCCCTCACCTACGCCGGGTCGACGGACTCGCTGTCCGGGGTCGGCGACCGGGTGACGTTCGTCGAGGGGGACGTCGCGGATGCCGCTGTCGTCGACCCGCTCGTCGCCGACGCCGACGTGGTCGTGCACTTCGCCGCCGAGTCGCACAACGACAACTCGCTCGAGGACCCGAGCCCGTTCGTGCGCACCAACCTCATCGGCACCTTCACCTTGCTCGAGGCAGCCCGCCGGCACGACGTGCGCTACCACCACATCTCCACCGACGAGGTCTACGGCGACCTCGAGCTCGATGACCCGAAGAAGTTCACCGAGGACACCCCGTACAACCCGAGCTCGCCCTACTCCTCGACCAAGGCCGGCTCCGACCTGCTCGTGCGGGCGTGGGTGCGCTCGTTCGGTCTGCGCGCGACGATCTCGAACTGCTCGAACAACTACGGCCCGCGGCAGCACGTCGAGAAGTTCATCCCGCGCCAGATCACCAACGTCCTCGACGGGGTCCGGCCCAAGCTCTACGGCGCCGGACTCAACGTGCGCGACTGGATCCACGTCGACGACCACAACGAGGCGGTCTGGACGATCATCGACAAGGGCGTCATCGGCGAGACCTACCTCATCGGGGCCGACGGTGAGGTCAACAACCGCGACGTCGTGCGGATGATCCTCGAGCTGATGGGCCAGGAGCCCGACGCGTACGACCACGTGACCGACCGGGCCGGGCACGACATGCGGTACGCCATCGAGGCGGGTCGGCTGCGCTCCGAACTCGGCTGGTCGCCCCGCTACGAGAGCTTCCGCGACGGTCTTGCCGCGACGATCGAGTGGTACCGCGAGAACGAGGCGTGGTGGCGCCCGCAGAAGGACGCCACCGAGGCCAGGTATGCCCGCACCCAGAAGGTCGTGGCCCCCTGATGGCTCGCTGGTTCGTCGCCGGTGCCGCAGGCATGCTCGGTCAGGACCTGTGCGCGGTCCTCGAGGACGCCGGGCACGTGGTCACCCGAGGTGACCTCCCCGGCCTCGACATCCTCGACCCCGCCCAGTGTGCCGAGCAGGTGGCCGGACACGACGTCGTCGTGAACTGCGCCGCGTACACCGCGGTGGATGCCGCTGAGAGCGACGAGGCCCGAGCCTTCGCCGTCAACGCGGTCGGTGCCGCGAACCTCGCCACCGCGGCCGAGCGGGCGGGCGCCGCCATGGTCCAGATCTCGACCGACTACGTCGTCGCCGGTTCGGGCGACGAACCGTACGCCGCCGACGCACCCGTCGCCCCGGCGTCCGCCTACGGCCGCACCAAGGCCGCGGGGGAGTGGGCGGTTCGCGCGAACTGCTCGCGCTCGTGGATCGTGCGCACCGCCTGGCTCTACGGCGCCGGCGGCAAGAACTTCCCGGCGACGATGCAGCGACTGGCCGGTGAGCGCGAGACCCTGACCGTCGTGGCCGACCAGGTCGGGCAACCGACGTGGACCGTCGACCTCGCTGAGGCCATCGTGAGGATCGTCGACGCAGGCGCCCCCTTCGGCATCTGGCACGGGACGTCGTCCGGCGAGTGCTCGTGGTTCGACCTGGCGCGTGCGGTGTTCGAGGAACTCGGCCTGGACCCGCAGCGGGTGACACCGATCGCGACCGAGGACTTCCCGCTGCCGGCGCCGCGACCGGCGTACAGCGTGCTGTCGCATGACATGTGGGAGACGGCCGGCGTGCAGCCCTTGCCGCATTGGCGCGATGCCCTGCACCGGTCGGCCCCGACGGTCCTGGCGCCCAGAACGCGTTCCGTGTGACCCGGAACGGGGCGCAGGATGCGGCGGGGTCGTAGGGTCAGGTCATGCTCGCCGTGACCTGCACCAGCCAGTCGATGTCCGACCCCCTGACCGGCCTGACCGTCGGTGAACGGCCCGAGCCGAGTGTCCCCGACGGGTGGACCACGGTGCGGCTGCGCACTGCGGCGCTCAACCACCACGACGTGTGGTCCTTGCGCGGGGTGGGGCTGCCTGCCGACCGACTGCCGATGGTGCTCGGGTGTGACGGTGCGGGGGTCGACGCCGACGGCAACGAGGTGCTCGTGCACGCGGTCGTCTCCTCCCCCGGGTGGGCCGGCGACGAGACGCTCGACCCGCGGCGCAGCCTGCTCTCCGAGGTGTACGACGGCACGCTCGCGGAGGTCGTCGCGGTGCCAGCCCGCAACCTCGTCCCAAAACCCGCAGGGCTGTCCTGGGAGCATGCGGCCTGCCTGCCCACCGCGTGGCTCACGGCCTACCGGATGCTGTTCACGAACGCAGACGTCCAGCCCGGTTCGACCGTGCTCGTCCAGGGGGCCGCCGGTGGCGTGGCCACCGCTCTGGTGCAGCTGGGCTCGGCTGCCGGACTGCGCATGTGGGTCACCAGCCGCGACGAGGCTCGCGGTGAGCAGGCGCTCGCCCTGGGTGCCGACCAGGCGTTCTCGAGCGGCGCCCGCCTCCCCGAGCGGGTCGACGCCGTCATGGAGACCGTCGGCGCCGCGACGTGGTCGCACTCCGTCAACAGCCTGCGCCCCGGGGGCACCATCGTCATCTCCGGCGCGACCTCGGGGGACGCACCGGCCAAGGCCGAGCTGACCAAGATCTTCTTCAAGCAGCTCCGCGTCGTCGGGTCGACGATGGGCACGCGTGACGAGCTCGAACGGCTGTCCCGGTTCGTCGTCGACGCCGGCATCGAGCCGCTCGTGGACTCCGTGCTGCCGCTCGCGGATGCCCGGGAAGGTTTCGAGGCGATGGTGGCCGGGCGGGTGAGCGGCAAGGTCGTCTTCACGATCTGATCACACCCGGTCACACGCGAGGCTACTCAGCGGTAACCTGAGGCGTTCCCACCCCATGCCTGCCATCAGGAGCCATCGTGAACGCGACGTCCACCGAGCACACGGTGACCCTGCACGGGCACACCTTCTCCTACAGCGACAGCGGCAGCGGCCCGGCACTGCTGTTCATCCACGGCCTGCTCGGGAGCCAGCGCCAGTGGACCCACCTCGTCGACCGGCTCGACGAGGACCACCGCGTCATCGTCCCGGACCTGTTCGGCCACGGTGAGTCGGCAAAGCCGATGGGGGACTACTCCCTCGGGGCACATGCTGCGACCCTTCGCGACCTTCTGGATCGCCTCGAGATCGAGCAGGTGACGCTCGTCGGGCACTCGCTGGGCGGCGGCATCGCCATGGTGTTCTCCTACCTGTTCCCCGAGCGGGTCGATCGGCTCGTGCTCGTGGCCAGTGGTGGGCTCGGGCGCGAGGTCAGCCCCCTGCTGCGCTCGGCCACCCTCCCGGGCGCTGAGTACGTGCTGCCGGTCATCGCGTCCGGGTGGATGCGCGACCGCCTGGCCTCGGCCGGCCGCGCCCTGCAGAAGGTCGGGGTGCACCCGGGCTCCGACATCACCCAGGTGTGGCATGGCTTCACCTCCCTCGGTGACGCTGACACCCGCCGGGCCTTCCTCGCCACGACCCGCGCGGTCATCGACCCCGGTGGCCAGAGCGTCACGGCCCACGACTACCTGCCTGAGGTCGCCCCCACGCCCACCCTCGTGGTCTGGGGCACCAAGGACCGGATGATCCCCGCGTGGCACGCGGCATCGGCGACGACGTCCATCCCCGAGTGCCGGGTCGAGCTGTTCCAGGGGGCGGGGCACTTCCCGCACCTCGACGACCCCGACCGGTTCGCCGACCTGGTGCGCGAGTTCGTCACCCTGCCTGCGTGAGCGCGAGCGTCAGGAGATCTGCAGCCACGGGCCCCAGCCGTGGTGCAGCACGAGCCACGCGATGAGGCCGTAACCGGCCTGCCCTGGGTGGTGGGCGACCCGGCTCGCAGCCAGGTCGGTTCGCCACTGGTCGTGGCCGGCCAGCGGGGTGAACGAGTCGACGAACGGGACGTCGCGTCGACCGCACACGTCGGCCTGCGCCTCGACGAGCACCTCGAGTCGGGAGTTGAGGTCGGCGTCGTCGGTCGGCGGGGGGCTGACGACGAACGTGCCGACCCCCGCGGTCGCCGCGTCATCGAGCAGGTTCGCCAGGTTGAGCCGGTGCCGGGCGAGGGAGATGCCCTGGAGCACGTCGTTGGTGCCGACGGAGACGACGATGCGCCGCTCGCTGCGACCCGACCACCGTGACGGGACCTCGGTGGTCCACCGGTGCAGGACGTCGGCGGAGGTGTCGCCGCGCACCCCCAGGTTGTAGGCCGTGAGCTCGAGGTCGGGATGCTGCGTGCGGCCGACCACCCGGGTCACCCACCCCTGACCCTTCGGGTCCCCGACACCCGCGACGAGCGAGCCACCGAGGAAGACCAGGGCGAGGTCGCGCGGACCTTCAGCGACCACCTGGGCCTCGGCGCTCGGCCGGAACTCGATGGGGGCCTGGCCCTCGTCGGGCAGTTCGTACGACATCAGCGGGTCACTCGTCCTCATCGTCCAGTCGGGCCAGCCAGGTGGCCAGCCGCTCCACGGGCACCTCGAAGTCCGGGTGGAGGTCGACGAACGTGCGCAACTGCTCCGCCAGCCAGTCGAACGTGACCTCCTCGTCGCCGCGCCGGGTCTGGAGCTCCTCGATACCACGGTCGGTGAAGTACACGCTGTGAGGTTACCCGCCCGCAGCCGGACGCCGTGCGCCCGGGCGGCGCACGGCATCCGGCGTGTCGACCCTCAGCGGTCGAAGGCGCGGGCGATCAGGTCGGCCTGCTCGATCTGGTGCTTCTTGGTCGATCCGGTCGCCGGAGAGGCGGATGCCGGGCGGCACACCACCGTGGGCATCCGGTTCTCACCGAGTGCCTGCAGGGCCTCGGGCAGGTTCAGCGCGAGGAACGGCCAGGCACCCTGGTTCTTCGGCTCGTCCTGGACGATGACGATCTCGGCGTTCGGGTACTTCGCCAACTGCTCGGCGAGGTCGGCGGCGGGCAGCGGGTAGTACTGCTCCAGGCGCAGGATCGCTGTCGAGGTGTCACCGCGCTGCTCGCGTTCGGCGAGCAGGTCGTAGACGACCTTGCCGGCGGCGATGAGCACGCGGGTCACCTCGCCGGAGGTCGCGCCCTCCCGGTCGGCCATGACCGGCTGGAAGCCGCCGGTGGTGAAGTCCTCCGGGGCCGAGCTCGCGGCCTTCAGGCGCAGCATCGACTTCGGCGTGAAGACGATGAGCGGGCGGCGGGGGCGGGCGTAGGCCTGACGACGCAGCAGGTGGAAGTAGGACGCCGGGGTCGAGGGGTAGGCCACCGTCATGTTGCCCTCGGCGCACATCGTGAGGAAGCGCTCGATGCGGGCCGAGGAGTGGTCCGGACCCTGTCCCTCGTAGCCGTGGGGGAGCAGCAGGACCACCGAGGACCGCTGGCCCCACTTCTGCTCCGAGCTCGAGATGAACTCGTCGACGATGGTCTGGGCGCCGTTGAAGAAGTCGCCGAACTGGGCCTCCCACAGCACGAGGGCGTCGGGCCGCTCGACCGAGTAGCCGTACTCGAAGCCCATTGCCGCGAACTCCGACAGCAGGCTGTCGTAGACCCAGAACTTGCCCTGGCCCTCACCGAGGTAGAGCAGCGGAGTCCACTCGGCGGCGTTCTCCTTGTCGATGAGCACCGCGTGGCGCTGGACGAAGGTGCCGCGGCGGCTGTCCTGGCCAGCGAGGCGCACGGGGGTGCCGTCGATGAGGAGGGAACCGAAGGCGAGCAGCTCACCGGTGCCCCAGTCGATCCCACCCTCTCGGGTGCTCGTGGCGCGCTTCTCGAGCATCTGCTTGAGCTTGGGGTGCACGGTGAACCCGGCCGGGATGTCGATGAAGGCGTCGCCGAGGCGGGTGAGCATCTCCGGGCTGATCGCGGTGTGCGTCGAGGAGTGCTTGGTGCGGTCGGCGCCGCGGGTCTGTGCCGCCGGCGGCTCCAGACCGGTGTGGCCCTCGACGTCGGTGCCCGAGTACGCCGTGTCGGCCGGCTCGGCCTCGGCTTCCTTCAGCGCCGCCTTGGTCTCGACGAAGACCCGCTCGAGCTGTTGCTGGTAGTCGCGCAGCACCACGCCGGCATCCTCGACGGTGATGTCGCCACGGCCGATGAGGGACTCGGTGTAGAGCTTGCGGACGCTGCGCTTGGCCTCGATGAGGTTGTACATCAGCGGCTGGGTCATCGACGGGTCGTCGCCCTCGTTGTGACCGCGGCGGCGGTAGCAGACCATGTCGATGACGACGTCCTTGCGGAACTCCTTGCGGAACTCGTAGGCGAGCTCGGCCACGCGCACGCAGGCTTCGGGGTCGTCGCCGTTGACGTGGAAGATCGGCGCCTGGATCATCCGGGCCACGTCGGTGGAGTACGTCGAGGACCGTGACGAGCTCGGCGAGGTGGTGAAGCCGACCTGGTTGTTGATGACGACGTGCACCGTTCCGCCGGTGCGGTAGCCGCGCAGCTGCGAGAGGTTGAGCGTCTCGGCGACGACTCCCTGCCCAGCGAAGGCGGCGTCACCGTGCAGGAGCACCGGCAGGACGGTGAAGTCCTCACCCGCGAGGTTGAGGCGGTCCTGCTTGGCCCGCACGATGCCTTCGAGCACCGGGTTGACGGCCTCGAGGTGGGAGGGGTTGGCGGCGAGGTAGACCTTGGTGGTCGAGCCGTCCTCGCCGGTGAAGGTGCCCTCGGTGCCGAGGTGGTACTTCACGTCACCCGACCCCTGCACCGAGCGGGGGTCCTGCTTGCCCTCGAACTCACGGAAGATCTGCCCGTAGGACTTGCCCGCGATGTTGGCGAGGACGTTCAGGCGGCCGCGGTGCGGCATCCCGATGCAGACCTCGTGCAGCTTGTCCTCGGCGGCTCGTGAGAGCACCCGGTCGAGCAGCGCGATGACGGACTCGCCACCTTCGAGGGAGAAGCGCTTCTGCCCGACGAACTTGGTCTGCAGGAAGGTCTCGAACGCCTCGGCCGCGTTCAGGCGGCGAAGGATGCGCAGCTGCTCCTCACGGGTGGTCTTGGCGTAGCCCACCTCGATCTTCTGCTGGATCCACGTGCGCTGCTCCGGGTCCTGGATGTGCATGTACTCCACGCCGATGGTGCGGCAGTACGAGTCGCGCAGGATGCCCAGGATCTTGCGCAGCTTCAGGAACGGCTGGCCGCCGAAGCCACCGGTCGCGAAAGTGCGGTCGAGATCCCACAGCGTCAGGCCGTGGGTCGTGACGTCGAGGTCCTCGTGGCGGCGCTGCTTGTACTCCAGCGGGTCGGTGTCGGCCATGAGGTGGCCGCGCACGCGGTAGGCGTGGATGAGTTCCTGGACGCGCGCGACCTTGTTGATGTCGTCGTCGTGCGAGGTGTCGACGTCCTGCACCCAGCGGATCGGCTCGTAGGGGATGCGCAGGCTCTCGAAGATCTCGTCGTAGAAGCCGTGCTCGCCGAGCAGCAGTGAGTGCACGATGCGCAGGAAGTCGCCGGACTGGGCGCCCTGGATGATGCGGTGGTCGTAGGTGCTGGTCAGCGTGAGGATCTTGCTCACGGCGTTGCGGTTGAGCGTCTCCAGGCTCGCGCCGGCCCACTCGGCCGGGTACTCGAGTGCACCGACGCCGATGATCGTGCCCTGGCCCTGCATGAGCCGCGGCACCGAGTGCACCGTGCCGATGGTGCCCGGGTTGGTCAGCGAGATCGACGTGCCCTGGAAGTCCTCGACCGTCAGCTTGCCCGCACGGGCCTTCTTGACCATCTCCTCGTAGGCGGTCCAGAAGTGGGCGAAGTCCATCGTCTCGGCGGCCTTGATCGACGGCACGAGCAGGCTGCGGGTGCCGTCGGGCTTGGCCAGGTCGATGGCCAGACCGAGGTTGACGTGCGCCGGGGTGATCAGCACCGGCTTGCCCGCGCCGTCGTGGCCGAAGCCGTTGTTCATCGCGGGCATGACGCCCAGTGCCTTGACGAGTGCGTAGCCGATGATGTGGGTGAAGCTCACCTTGCCGCCGCGGCTGCGGGCGAGGTGGTTGTTGATGACGATGCGGTTGTCGATGAGCAGCTTCGCCGGGACCGCTCGCACCGACGTCGCGGTGGGCACCTCGAGCGAGGACTCCATGTTGGTGACGACCCGGGCGCTCGCCCCGCGGATCGGGGTCTGGGCCGCGTCGCCGAGTGGACCCGAGGCCTGGGGCGCGGCCGCCTCGCGAGGCTTGGGCGTGGATGCCGCAGGCGCGGGCTCGCTGCGGGCGGGCGCGGGGGCAGGCGCGGATGCCGCGGGCGCGGCTGCCGCTGCAGGCGCGGGCGCCGCTGCGGGTGGGGGAGTGGCGGCCTTGGCAGCCGGCGCCGAACCGTTGGCAGGCGGTGCGGCGGGCGGGGCCGCAGGAGCCGGTGCGGCGGCAGCCGGAGCAGCGGGAGCAGCAGCAGCCGGCGCGGCACGGGTGGCCGCGGCCGCGGCGCCCCGACCCAGCGCGGCCTCACCCGGTGCGTAGTCCTTGAAGAAGTCCCACCACGCTCGGTCGACGCTGTTCTTGTCCTTTTGGTATTGCTCGTACAGCTCGTCGACCAGCCATTCGTTGGGTCCGAAGGTCGTGAGGGGGTCGCTGGACGGGGACTGCTCGGCCACGGAGGATGCGCCTCTTTCTGGGCTCGGCTCTGAGGGTGGTCCGGCCTAGGGTATCCCCGCTCCCGGGGCGACAGCGGCCCGAAAGGATGAGCGGTTGACCACGTGCGACGGCCGGTATGCCGCACGGGCGGCATACCGGCCGTCGCACCGGTGCTGACGGGTCTCAGCTGATGTCGGCCCGGGTCGTGCGCCAGATGCCGAACCCGGAGAGGAGCGCGGCGTACCCGGCCAGCACCAGCGCGGCTGCCCACCACTCGAGCCGGACCTCGTCGGGTGATGACTGCACCGCGTTGACCACGGCATTGGTGGCGGACGTCGGCATGTACTGGACGATGTTCTCTCGGCCGAACTCCCAGAAGGTCATCGCGAAGTTCAGCAACGGCTCCACGATCCAGGCGACACCGATGCCGATGAGCAGCGCCGCGACCTGGTTGGGGATGAGGATGCCGATCCCCAGCCCGATCAGCGCCCACAACCCGAGCACGAGCAGGCTCAGGGCGAGTGCCCGCAGCACTGCCGTCGACGGGAACGGGTCCTGCCCTCGAAGGTTGAGGATGATCGCGCCGACGCTGACCGACCCGAGCAGGCTGATGAGGCCGTAGACGACGCCGATGCCGAGCAGGGCCACCACCTTGGCGAGCATGGCCTTGAGGCGCTTGGGTGTGGACAGCAGGGTCGACGTGATCGTCTTGTGGCGGTACTCGGCACCGATCTGCAGCACGCCGATGGTGAGCAGGAGCAGGTAGCCGACACCCAGTCCGCCCAGGTAGACCGAGTTCGCGATCTGGGTGGCGTCGCCGGTCGGGGCGCCGGGGGTCCCCTCGAGCGCGGCCTCGCTCGTCAGGAGGAACCCGAACAGGGCGGCGAAGGCGGCGCCGGCGAGGAAGATGCCGACGGCCATGCCCCACCAGAGACGGGTCGTGAAGAACTTGCGGAACTCGCTGCGGATCGCGGGGATCATAGGTTCGCCCCTTCCCGGCCGATGACGGCATCCTGCTCGGCAGGTGCACCGACCCCGTGGACCTCGTTGCGGTTGGTGCCCTCGGTGAGCTGGAAGAACAGGGCCTCGAGGTCGGCCTTGCTCGGCTGGAGACCGTAGATCGGCAACCCGGCCCGCAGGGCGACGTCACCGATGAGGCGCAGGTCCGTGGTGTCGGCGAGGAGCGTCCCGTCGGCGTCGATGGTGCTCGTGACGTCGGCGACGCGAAGCGCGCCGGCGAGCCGGCCGGCATCCGAGGTCTTCACGACGGCGCCCGGGGTGCCCTCGAGGTCGGCGATCGAGCCTGAGCGGACGAGCCGGCCGTTGGCGATGATGACGACCTCGTCGACGGTCTGCTGCACCTCGGTCAGCAGGTGGCTGGAGACGAGGATCGTCTTGCCCTCGCTGCTGAGGTGGCGCAGGAACCCGCGCAGCCAGCGGATGCCCTCGGGGTCCAGACCGTTGGACGGCTCGTCGAGGACGAGCACCTTCGGGTCGCCGAGCAGCGCTGCTGCCAGGCCGAGGCGCTGGCGCATGCCCATGCTGTACTCACCCGCGCGCTTGCGGGCCGCGGCGGGGATACCGGTGAGCTCGAGCAGCTCGTCGACGCGCTTGAGGGGGATCGAGCCGGCGTCGGCCAGCACGCGCAGGTGGTCGCGGCCGCTGCGGCCCGGGTGGAAGTTCGTGGCCTCTAGCGCCGCCCCCACGGTGCCCAGGGGGTTCGGCAGGTCGACGTACCGGTGCCCGTCGATCGTGGCCGTGCCGCTGGTGGCCTTCACGAGGCCGAGGATCATTCGCAGGCTGGTGGTCTTGCCGGCGCCGTTGGGCCCGAGGAAGCCGGTGATCCGGCCGGGATCGACGTCGAAGCTGAGGTCGTCGACGGCGACGAAGGACCCGAAGCGCTTCGTGAGCCCCCGGACCTCGATTCGTGCACCGTCGCTGGTGGTGGCGCTCATCCGCGCACTCGTGGTGTCATGCCTCGATCCTGTCAGGCTCACGTGGCGAGGGGGTCAACCCGGCGGTGGAACCGGGTCCACCTCGCGGTGGAGCGGTGTCCCGGGATTCCGGGCGAGGGTCCCTGCTCGCCTACGATGGCGCGACTATGACCGAATGGTTGCTGCTGCTCCTCGGCGTCGTCCTCACGGTCGGCACCGCCTTCTTCGTGGCGGCGGAGTTCTCGCTCGTCGCCCTCGACCGGCCCACCGTGCAGAAGGCCGTCGACGCCGGTGAGAAGGGGGCCCGGTCCGTCCTCACCTCGCACCGGCAGCTCTCCACGCAGCTGTCCGCGTGCCAGCTCGGCATCACGCTGACCACGCTCATCCTCGGCTTCATCGCGGGCCCGTCCATCGGTGCCCTGCTCACCGGGCCGCTGAGCAGCCTCGGCCTCAGCGAGGCCGTCGCCGCGTCGACGGCCTCGGTGCTGGCCATGGTCATGGCGACGCTGTTCTCGATGATCGTCGGCGAGATGGTGCCCAAGACGCTCGCCATCTCCCTGCCGCTGGCGACCGCGAAGATCTCCGCCGCGCCGGTGCGGTGGTTCGGCATCTCGATGAAGCCGATGATCGCCCTGCTCAACGGGGTCGCGAACCGCACCCTGCGCGCGCTCGGCATCGAGCCGCAGGAAGAGCTCTCCGCCGCCCGCAGCCCTGCCGAGCTGGCATCGCTCATCCGGTCCTCCGCCGAGGCGGGCACGCTCGACGTCGGCACCGCGAGGCTCGTCACGGCATCGCTCGGTTTTGCCGATCAGACCGCCGCCGACGTCATGACGCCGCGCTCGCGGGGAACCTCGATCGATCGGGTGGCGACCGCGGCTGAGCTGGTGGCCCTGGCCCGTCGCACCGGCCACTCCCGCTTCCCCGTCGTCGGGTCGGACTGGGACGACATCGACGGCATCGTGCACGTGAAGAAGGCCATCGCCGTGCCGTACGACCGTCGCGGCGACGTGCCCGTCTCGGCGCTGATGGTCCCACCCGTGCTCGTCCCCGAGACGCTGCGCCTCGACCCGTTGCTCGTCCAGCTTCGGGAGGGCGGCATGCAGCTCGCCGTCGTCGTCGACGAGTACGGCGGCACGTCGGGCATCGTGACGCTCGAGGACCTCGTCGAGGAGATCGTCGGTGAGGTCAGCGACGAGCACGACCGCTCCCAGACCACGGCGCGGGCCCTGAAGGACGGGTCGTGGACCGTTCCCGGCCTCTGGCGCCCCGACGAGGTGCGCTCGCGGGTCGGGGCCGCCGTGCCCGAGGGTGCGGCCTACGAGACCATCGGCGGGTGGGTCATGGCCGAGCTCGGCCGCGTGCCCATGGTGGGTGACGAGGTCGTCGTCGACGGCTGGACCGTTCGCGTGCTCGACATGGACGGGCACCGGGTCGACCGACTTCGCCTGGCGCCACCCGTGGTGCCACCGGGTGAGGATGCCGTCCGCAGCGGTTCCGCTGCCGCCCGCACCCACGCGGGGGGTGCGGCATGAGTGTGACCACGATCCTGCTCACCGTGGCGCTGCTCGCCGCCAACGCCTTCTTCGTCGGTGCCGAGTTCGCCGCGATGTCCGCCCGCCGCAGCCAGCTCGAGCCCCTCGCCGAGGCAGGGAGCAAGCGGGCACAGACGGCACTGGACGCCATGCAGCACACCGGCATCCTTCTCGCCACGTGCCAGCTCGGCATCACCGTGTGCTCCGTGCTGCTCGGTGCCATCTCGGAGGCTGCGCTGCACCACGCGCTGACGCCGATCTTCGAGGACCTCGGCCTCTCGTCGGTCGTCGCGGACGTCGTGGCTCTCGGCCTGGCCCTCGGCCTCATCGTCTTCCTGCACGTCGTCTACGGCGAGATGATCCCCAAGAACATCTCGATCGCGCGCCCGGAGCGCTCCGCCCTGGCCCTGGTGCCACCGTTGGTGATGGTCTCCAAGATCGTCGCGCCGGTCATCCACGCGATGGACTGGCTGTCCAAGGCGTTGATCCGGCTGTTCGGCGTCGAACCCAAGGACGAGCTGGCCACGGCCTTCACCGCCGAGGAGGTCGCGCACATCCTCAACGAGTCGCGCGACGAAGGGCTGGTCGAGGACGAGCACTACGAGCGGCTCGGCGCGGCGCTGGAGTTCAGCGACAAGGACGCTGCCGACGTTGGTGTGCCCGTGTCGTCCTTGGTGACCGTGGGCCCCGAGGCGACCCCGGCCGACATCGAGCGGCTCGTGGCCAAGCACGGGTTCTCCCGCTTCCCGGTGCGCGACGACGCGGGCGACCTCGGTGGCTACCTGCACCTCAAGGACGTGCTGTACGCCGACGAGTCGGAGCGGGGCGAGCCGGTTCCGGCCAAGCGCGTGCGCCGGATGGCCAACGTCCGCCGCGACGACGAGGTCGAGATGGTGCTGGGGGTCATGCAGGCCACCGGCTCGCACCTGGCACGGGTCGTCGCGGCTGACGGCTCGGTCGTCGGAGTGGTGTTCCTCGAAGACGTCCTCGAAGAGCTCGTCGGCGAGGTCTCGGACGCCTCGCAGCGCTGACCCCCCGGGCTTGGGAACGGGCTCGGGCTAGGGCTCGGGTCATCGCTCACCGACCGTCTCGTTGCAGCCCTTGCCGTCGGCCGGTTCCCGGAGGACCATGACGAGATGAGGGGGCTTCGGGCGGTGCTCGCGCTGGCGCTGGTGCTCGCACTGGGTGGGTGCGGTGCGTCGGGCGGGTTCCCGGGGCTGGGGAGCGGTGGGGAGTGCCCGGGCGTCGCGCGGCCGCTGTCCGAGCTCAGCACGTCCGCGGACTCCGCGAACGTGTTCCTGTACGTCACCAACCAGTCCTTCGAGGACCCCGTCGTGAGGGTGGTCGTCGACGTGGAGGGTCAGACGGTGGTGGACCAAGCTTTCGACGTGTGTGGTCAGCACAACTGGGTTGCCTTTCCGCTGGCGCTGCCCACCGGGTGGCACGACCTCTCGATCAGCACCCACGGTGACGTCGTCACCCGGTCCCGGGTCGACGTCCCGCCGTCGCCGGGCAAGCGGTGGGTCGTGGTGTCCTACTGGACCGACCCGGAGCGGTCGGTGGACGTGAACGTGAGCAGCGAGCCGGTCGGCTTCGCCTGACTCGACTCACGCGAGCCCTTGTGTGCTCCCAGTGGCGACGCCTGTCGGCAGGCCAGGGGCCCCGGCAGGAGCCGCCGGGCGTTGTGCCCCCGGCAGGAGCCGCCGTCGTAGCCCGCTCCTTCGTCGCGGTCTGCTCCGGCTCCCCATCATCCTCCCGGGGTCCCCGCTCGGCCGCGCTGGCGCGCGTCCGTTCGGTGCCCCCGGCAGGATTCGAACCTGCGCTCCCGCCTCCGGAGGGCGGTGCTCTATCCCCTGAGCTACGGGGGCCGGTGATGGCCCGCGCCGGAAATCTCCGAGGAGTTACCCAGCGCCCGGTGAGGCTACCAGCCTAGGGTGGGCCACATGCAATCCGGCAGGGGAGCCGAGCACGAAGCACCGTTGGTGCTGGTGTGTGACGACACCGAGCCGATCCGTCGTCTGCTCCGCATCAATCTCGAGTTGGCTGGCTTCCGGGTCGCGGAGGCCGCCGACGGTCATGCCGCGATGGCGCGTCTGATCGACCCGGAGGCGCAGCGCCCGTCCGTCATCGTCCTGGACTCCCAGATGGCGCCCTATGACGGCTGGTGGGCGATCGCCGCGATCCGTTCCCACCCGCGCCTGGACCCCGTGCCGGTCGTCCTGCTCACGGCTGCCGTCATCGCGCACGACGCACCCCAGGCGAGCGACGCCGGTTTCGATGCCTTCGTCGCCAAACCCTTCGACCCGGACGAACTCATCGCCGCCGTCTCACGGCTCGCGGAGCGGGGCAGAGGCACCCAGTCGCGTCGATAGAATCGGGCGGGTGACCCCCGAACAGCTCTCGGCCGCGATCCGCGCCGCCCTCCAGTCCGCCGTCGACGCAGGTGACCTCGCGATCACCGTGCCCGCCGAGGTCAGGGTCGAGCGTCCGCGCAACCGCGATCACGGGGACTGGTCGACCAACATCGCCCTCCAGCTCGCCAAGGGCGCCGGCATCCCCCCGCGCGAGCTCGCGACGGCGCTCGCGACGCACCTCGCGTCCGTGACCGGGGTGCAGGCCGTCGACGTCGCGGGCCCCGGCTTCCTCAACATCACCCTCGAGGCCGCGAGCGCCGGTGAGCTGGCGCGGGCCATCGTCGAGGCGGGCCCGACGTTCGGCCACGGCAGCACCGAGTCGGGCCGCGTGGTGAATCTGGAGTTCATCTCGGCCAACCCGACCGGGCCCCTGCACATCGGGCACACCCGCTGGGCGGCCCTCGGCGACGCGATGCGCCGCCTTCTCGTCGCGGCCGGGGCCCAGGTCGCGGCTGAGTACTACATCAACGATGCCGGCGCGCAGATGGACAAGTTCGGTGCCTCGGTCCTGGCCCGCGCGAAGGGCCAGGAGCCCCCCGAGGACGGCTACCCGGGTGCCTACGTCGCCGACCGGGCCGCCGAGGTCCTCGCGCAGCGGCCCGACCTGCTCGAGCTCGACGAGGCGGATGCCGCGGTGCTGGCTCGCGACCTCGGTTACGTCGCTCAGCTGGCCGCCATCCAGCGCACCCTCGACGGGTTCGGGGTGCACTTCGACGTGTGGTTCTCCGAGCGGGGGCTGCACGACGGGGGCGCGGTCGAGCAGGCCGTCGCCCGCCTGCGCGAGCAGGGTCACGTATTCGACCACGACGGTGCGGTGTGGCTGCGCACGACCGACTTCGGCGACGACAAGGACCGTGTCCTCATCCGGGCCGACGGCACACCCACGTACTTCGCCGCCGACGCCGCGTACTACCTGAGCAAGAAGGACCGCGGCTTCGACGAG
>Ga0209582_1000929_pt1 | contig 15629 bp, 12 predicted proteins | sample KloWWTmetKNB5Kit_FD_187176 | JGI IMG/M metagenome (GOLD analysis project Ga0209582, IMG submission 187176) | Active sludge microbial communities from Klosterneuburg, Austria, studying microevolution and ecology of nitrifiers - Klosterneuburg... | ecosystem: Engineered > WWTP > Aerobic digester >...
CAAACAGTGCATCCATTCGATCATAATCGTTCAATTGGACTTCTGGCGTCACTTTCAAAGCTTGAGAAAGCGCCAAACGATCAAAATTTGCTTGAGCATTGATATGAAAAACTAATGCAAATGGAACAGAGGGTTTATAGAGTATGCGTTCACCTGATTCATCGACTCCTAAGATATTGATGAAAACCATATAGGCGCCATCATCCGGTAAAGATCCGTCCGCTTTCTGGATTCGAAAAATCGGATGGGCTTCAAAGTCGCTTCTAGTTGTCAAACTATCAATGATTCCTTGTAATCCATTCCCTTCTTTATCGGTCACTATTTTTTCATCCGATAAACGACTGATCACTAACTGCTCTGTAAAGCCTTCTCTCAGCCATTGTGATTGCTCGCTTGACCATTTCAACAAGGTACTTTCTGTTTGATAGCCTACTATGCCGCCTTGGTCGAAACCTGTCCCGGTAAATCCGGCATCTCCCATGCGATAAGGGGTAAATGTATCGGTAAATGAGATGACGAATGCCGTGTGGTCACCCAGCGCTCTTCCCTGACGCTTGATATCTACTTCAATGTTGCCATCGCGCCATGCAAACGCCATGTTCGGTTCACCTTCATGCGCCATAACCATGGTGCTAAAAAAAAGTAAAAGCGATCCTATAAAAATGGTTTTAATCAAAAGATACTCCGGTAATTTTTCAAAAGAGGATTCGTGATACGAGTCTATAAAAGCGTTGCTCACCTTATGGTGAGTGGGATTCTAATTTCTACGAGAATTCACAATTTACGTCACTTTGAACTTATTCATTGTTGTAATGACTTTATTTCTTGACCGCAAGAACCTTCGAATCAGTTCAAAATGGTCATCGCAATTGATCTTATTTAAGTAAGTAATCAATATCAATGCGACAAAATGCCGCACCATTCACAATTCTAAATCGTGAAGAATTGGATCTGTATTCATTAAGAGAGACTGCGACAATTCGTCGCATTCTAAAAAAATCGAATTTTATAGATAATTGTTTATCAGTGTTGACCAGATTAATTTTTTATCACTAACAGATGGCATTGTTTAATAAATCCGTTTTGAATCAACGTGTCAGTACTTATTTTGAATTTCTGTTTATCAGAAAAAATCGCCAAGAACCCATTGTGACGAGTACTACATTCGATTCCGTGATTCTTACACGGTAAATTCAAAGCTTACAAAAGTCACTACCGAACATTAATGAGTGCAAAAATGAAACTATTTAAATTCCTAATTATTTTTACCACAATTTTGTCATTTATGACCTTGCCTGCACGTGCCGAGCAGGCGGATTTGAAGTATTTCACTTCTGGCAGTTATCAGCAGTTACTAAAGGAATATGCTGACAAACCTTTTGTATTGATGGTCTGGTCTATACACTGCACGACATGTTTGCAGAAAATGCCCTTGCTCAATGAGCTTAGCAAAAATATGCCGGGAGTTAATCTGGTCATGCTAGCCACCGATGATGCTTCCGCATCGGATCAGGTCAAGTCCATACTCGTCGGAAATGAACTCAATAAGCTGGATAATTGGATCTTTGCTGATGCCAATGCGCAGAAACTTCGGTATGAAATTGATCCTAAATGGTATGGTGAAGTGCCTCGCACCTATTTTGTGGACAAAAATCATCAGCGCGTGGGTGTCAGCGGTGCCCTATCGCGTGAAACCTATGAAACCATGCTTAAAGAAATCTTCAATTAGATTGATTGCCGATAAGTAAATCCAATCTTGCTTCAATAGGTACGGGAATAGCACTCTACTACCATTTGGCAATAGATAATTAACCTTTTCCTTAATACACTATGAATCAAGTGTCGCTCATCTACGCTGTTTTATTGCTAGTAATTACATCAGCAAGCCTATCTGCTGAAACTGAGCGAATGCTGCCGGAGCAAAAAATCTTTACCGCGGCAGCATTTGGTCCGGATGGACGATTGTGGCGCATCATTCCTTCTCAGAAATATATCTCGGTAGATTACTCAACCGATTTCGGAAAATCCTTTAGTCAGCCGGTTCGTGTCAATTCAGCGGATATCCCTATACATCTATGGGACGAGAATCCGCCCACACTTTCCGTTGATCGGAAAGGCAAAGTGTACGTGTTGTATTTCGCTAATGACAAACAAGCCAGCACCAGTTTCTTCAGCCATTCTGATGATGGCACCCAGTTTAGCCAGCCTATTAAAATCAGCTCTGAAGCAGATAACCGCTACCACTATCAAACTGAAATGATCATTGATGCGGCCGACCGTATCCATTTTGCATGGCACGATGTTCGTGATCGCGATGAATACAAAAAACTCGGTGGTGGAGATTTATCGATTTATCATGTTTCAGCAAGAACCGGAAAAGCAATTCAATTGGCTTCCGATCAGCGCATTGCAATGAATGTTTGTTCTTGCTGCCGCACTGCTATGGCCGAAGATATCGATGGTAGTTTGATTATCCTGGCGCGTTTCGTCTATCCTGGCAACATTCGGGATCATGGTTTGTTCAGATTATCATCAGATGGAAAGATTGGAGAACCTTGGCGCGTTACTTTTGATGATTGGGTGATTGAAGGGTGTCCGGCACACGGACCAGCTCTGTCCATCAGTGCAGATGGCCGATATCACATGGCTTGGTTCACACAAGGAGAGAAACGTAGCGGGCTTTTCTACGCGTGGTCCGATGATCAAGGAAGAACCTTCTCCAATCCAATGCCCATTGGCGATCAAGACAAATTACCCGGTCGAGCAGAAGTATTGGCTCTGGGTAAACAGGTGGCGCTGGTATGGAAGGTATTTGATGGCATGCAAACTCGCGTGGAAGCAATGTACTCCATGGATGGAGGATTGCACTGGTCGGCGGCCAGATCCATTGCTGAATCATCTGCACAATCTGCGCACCCTGCTTTGATTACTGACGGCAAGCAGATTTTTCTTTCCTGGAATAGTTTAGACACCGGTTATCGCTTGATTCCGGTTAAGCAATCAGATTGGAACATCATCAACAAATCCGAATAATTACGGTTGATCGATTTTAGTAAATACAGACGTCTCAAAATGCGCATTATCAATATCCTCGCAATGAAAAAGCAACTGATAATTTGCCGCCTTTTCACCGCTCGCCGTCTGGCTGACATACAAATGATAAACGCCTGCACCGCCTTCCACACGAATGACCGGACTTGCTTTTCCGTCTGAATTTGTAGTGCTAGCAATTACCTTATCCTTGGCAACCATTACACTAAATTGCCTGCCATCAATTACTTTCAGATCGTCGATTTGCACATAAAGATGATGATTTTCTTTCTCGCCGCAGGTCACCAAAAAGTGATCGGCTGCACTGGCGGCAGTTAAACTATTGATCAATTGATGGGACAAGGCGTTACCAGCTTGGCAGATTGCGATCATGATGCCTATGAATATAGAGGTTCTTTTTAATAATTCTTTCTTCATTGTTATCACTCCATTTTAGATGGTAAAGCCTACACTCGTTATCCGTCAAAGGCATCAGAGCGGATTTTGAGTTCCACTCAATGAATTGTCTTTTTTCAGTTTCGGTTAGCAATGACAGCTCAGCGAGGCATAACTCTGGTCGAGCAATCACTTGTTTTAACAACCTCTGAAAATGTTCAGCCATGCGAGCAATAGTCTCTGTTTCAAATAAATCTCTGCGATATTTGAAAGAAAGCAGTAATCCGCCCAGATTCTCTGCTGCCATTAGCCGCAAATCAAAGTTTTCTACTTGCTCATCAATCGCTTTTGATGAAATTGTCCAATTTCCCCAATTCAAGGATTCGCCCTCTTCTCCCAAAGCCAAATGCGACAATTTATCGTCAATTTCCGTTCTTCCCTGCTGCAACATGAACCATGTCTGATAAATTGGCCAGTATTCAGCATTGCGCTCCGGCTGAAGATGCTCTACCAGTAATGAAAATGGATAATTTGAATGAGATAACGCGCCTAACACCATATCTCGTACTTGTTCGAGATAGGTAGAAAAGGGTAATTTCGAGTTAGGTTTGCTTCTTAGCGCAATTGGATTTACAAAATTGCCTGCTGTGTATTTGAATCGAGCTTGCGGTCGTCCGTTGCTGGCGGTACCAACAATAATGTCATCTTGGTGTGTATATCGATGTAACAATACCTTATAAATTGCAAGCAACGTCATGAAAAGACTGGCGCCATGTTTCTGTCCCAGAAGCCTAATCTTTTTGGTTAAATCCTGATCTAATTGAACCGAATGAGAAGCACCATGGTATTGCATCACCTGAGTGCGTGAGAAATCAACCGGTAGCGCCAGAATTGGCAATATCCCGCATAGCTGCTGATGCCAATAATCCAGGTCGTTTTTACTGCTCTGGCTAGTTAAATAACTTTTCTGCCAGGTTACAAAATCCTGATAATCCGCAGCAGATTTCGGTAGACTAGGTGTCTTCCCCAAAGTTAGGCTCAACAGAATCTGTTTTAGGTCATCCAGTAAAATCAAACCTGTCCACAAATCTACGGCAATATGATGCGCACAAAAAAGCAAGATATGATCATGTTTGCTCTGCTGATAACTCGTGACACGCAACATCGGTCCACTGGATAAATTGAATGGCTCACGTACACGTTGCGTTAGATCAGCTTGTATTTTTGATGCCGTCCAATCATATGCATCAATTGCAGTAAAATAATTAGGCAAATCTGTTTGCGGTATCAATATTTGTTGTAATGAATCTCCATGCATACGATAGATGGTTCTAAGTTGAGGATGCCGCTCTAACAAAGTATTCAAAGCTCTCCGCAAAATCTCAATATCAAAATTTCCTTGAAGCCGGAATGTAAGATGCAGGTTATAAGCAATACTCTGTGGTTCAAGCTGATGAACCATCCATATTGCTTTCTGAGCACATGTCAGTCCTGAATTGTCCTGCGCAAAGAATGTTGCCGTTGCAGGAGGCGTGAATGTGAAATAAGTGTCATTGGTTAATATCGTGGCCAATTCACTCACGGACTGATCGGACAAAAATAACGCAAGCGGCGTTTCACTCCCTAATGCCGAATCAACAGCATGTTTGAGTTCAACTACCCGAAGAGAATCAAGTCCCATAGAACGAATCATCGTATCAGGGGACAAGCTGTTTTTAGGCACTACAAGCAGCTTCGCCAATTTGGATAATAATAAGCGCGTAATGAGTTGTAGGCGTTGATTATTAGGTAATTTCCTCATAGCATCTGAAAGCAGATCGCCGATATCGTCATCGGCATCCGTGTTAGTGCTGGGTAAAGAAGAGGAAACATCACCGGCGCCCGAGCGAGCCAGAATATTTAGCTGGCGCATCATATATGCCCGCTTGGTAGCCTGCCGTTGAATCTTGCCGCTCGAAGTTTTCAGTATCGAGCCTGGCGGTACCAGGATCAATTCGCCAACAGGCGCGTCACAAACTTCCGTCAGCACGCACCTCATATCAGAAAATATTTGTTGAGCCTCTTGTTCCCGTACTTTCCTGCGCTTGATCTCCGCGACCACCATCAAGCATTCTTCGCCTTCTTGTTCAATCGAGAATACTGCACAGCACTGTGATCTCAATCCGGACACGTTGTCATCCAAGGATTGTTCGAGATCATGAGGATAATAATTACGACCGCGCAAAATGATAAGGTCTTTAATACGACCTGTTACGAAAAGATCATCCTGATCAATAATGCCTAGATCACCCGTACGAAGAAAATATTTTTTTACAGGATCGGAATAAATGTGCTCACTGTTATCATTTTTTTCGTCACTTAATGAAAGCCTGCTAAAGTCACTGACTAGTGAAGCGCGAAAAACTTCGCCAGAATCTTCAGGCCGATTCCAATATCCTTGGGCAACACTTGGACCCGCAACCCATATTTCCCCTTCTTCACCATCAGCGCAGGGAATGCCAGTTTCCGGGTTTACGATACATATTTCATGCTCACCCCAAGCATGCCCACAACTAACCGGTGCATGAGAGTTTTTCGCATCAGCAGAAATATCATTTTTAGGCGTTAAAACACGCTCAAGTTCTGAGTGAGAAGCTTGCTTGCGGCCTGCCACAAATAGTGTGCTTTCAGCTAATCCATAGCAGGGGAAAAAAGCTTCTTGCCGAAATCCGCACTCTGAGAAAATTTCCGAGAATCTTCTTAGAGTTGAAGATCTCACCGGCTCTGAACCATTAAAAGCAAGTGTCCAACAACTGAGGTCTAATCCACGTATCTGCTCTATTGTTAATTTGCGAATACAAAGCTCATAAGCAAAATTCGGCCCACCTGAGGTTGTAGCGCGATATTTTGAAATAGCCTGCAGCCATCGAATCGGCTTTTCCAGAAACGTTAATGGCGACATAAGAATAGCTGTCGCACCCAAGTAAAGTGGTTGCAGAATATTCCCAATCAGTCCCATATCATGGTATAGCGGCAGCCAACCGACAACCACTGTATCTGGCGTATGAGCAAATGCTTGTTGAATAATCCGCTGATTGGCCATGAGATTGCGGTGACTAACCATTACACCTTTGGGATTACCCGTTGATCCCGATGTATATTGCAAAAAGGCTAAATTTTCTGTTTCTACTTTATAAGAAATCCATGCATCGCAATTACTATCGGCTAACGCATTAGTGGCAAGCCACGTTAATCCATCATATTCCCAAGTTTTATCATGGTTCTTATGTAATCTCTCACGTAATTCTTCTGTTGTAAGCACCACTGAAGGAGTCGCATCATGAATAATCGCCTTAAGACGATGCAAATGGTGACGGGATGGTGGATAAGCAGGGACAGCAATCACCCCGGCATAGAGGCAACCAAAAAAAGCAGTGATATAATCAAGTCCCGCTGGATAAAGCAGCAAAGCACGTTCCCCTTGCATACCCAACTTCTGAAGCTCGGCTGCAATAGCCTTTGCTTGTGCTTCTAACTGTCCATAGTTTATGGATTGCTCTTGATTTTCTCCATCAGAAAGAAAAATATAGGCCAACCCATCCGGATTGAGTTGTGCTTGGTAACTCAAGACAGCGACTAGATCAGAATCAGGTCGCGAAGAATTGATGCTATTCATATTTCGAAAATGCTGTCTATGCGAAGCCTCAGATTGCCAATTTATCGTTTGATTTATTAACATATTTTTATATCGTTTTTTGGTTCATTAGCTTTGATTGGCATTAAGCAATTCTGCTAATAATGGATTAAGTCTCTGCAAAATTAACTTGAGCAGCCTCTGTTCTTCGCTGTGTAGAAAAAAATGATCGCCAGGAAGCCGATACAAAGCAAACGGACCGCTTGTTTCCTGATTCCAAGATTCCAGCTGATGCAAATCAACTTCGCGATCCTCTGCCCCCCCAAAGACCGTCACCGGACATTGAAAAGGTTTTCTAACACAATGGTTATAGGATTCGTATAGAGCAAAATCAGCCCTCACGCTGGGCAATGAGAGAGTCATAAGCTCTTTATTCGCTAGTAATTCGTTTGGGGTTCCATTCAATTGCCGTAGCTCATGGATAATTTCTTCATCAGATAGCGTACTGAGTGTTTTTTTCTGAGTTATGCTGCATGGTGCAGCACACCCAGAAAAAATAAGGTGAGCAGGCTGCATCACATGTTCATAACGAAGTTGATGAGCTACCTCAAATGCTATAAGACTTCCCAGGCTGTGACCGAAAAATACAAAGCACCTATCAAGGTACGGTATTATTGCTTTAGAAATCTCATTAATCAGTGATGGAAATTGCTTGATAGATGGTTCAAGAATACGACCGCCTCTTCCTGGCAACTGAATTGGACAAACTTCAATCTCTTGAGGTAGATATTTTGTCCAAGTGCGGAATAGCGTAGCACTGCCCCCCGCATAAGGCAGACAAAACAAACGCAACGTTGACTTCGAACGGTACGATAACGTAGGAAACCATGCAGAAAAATCCAAGTCATACCTCGACATTATTATCCTTGCCTCTGAGAGTTATAGACCCTAGAACAGTTACCTCTGGTTCCTATTTCCCTCAACTTCTGCCATTTGTTTTCGAAGACTGAGTGGACGCATGTCTGTCCATATTTCCTTTATGTATGCAAGGCACTCACTTTTGCTACCGGTCTTGCCAACAGTACGCCATCCTCCAGGTACTTCTTTGTAGTCAGGCCAAATAGAATATTGTTCTTCATGATTGACAACCACATGATAGACAACTACTGTTTCTTCTTCATCCCATGACATATTTTTAGACTCTCTCAATTTAGCTAGAAAAGTTGTCGCATTCCATTCCATTACATAGAATGGACTTTTTTTAGCGTAGATCTGGCAAGACCCAGTGTCAATGCGGCATTTTGTCTCATGCGGCAATTTGTCACATTGATATATATGCAATATTTTTTCATAATCAGACTTGAATATAATGGTGAGTCCTATCGTGTGAATAAGTGGATAGATCAAATGGAATACAGCATTCCTGATAGTTGGCTCTATTTCATTGTCGTATAGAGCTAAAATCAGTAGAATGAATTTTGTTGCCCAATAGACTTCTTAAAAGGTTTGGTAGGAAATATACCGATAAGCAATAAGCTCTTTGTCGCTAAGTGACATGATCTAATAAACCCGGACAGCCAAAACTCATCTATCGACGTACCTTTAGGATCATTAATTAGAAAACAATGAATGAAATTGCCTTTCATTCATGTTTAACAAAATCTGATTTGATTACTTCAAGATAATCCGCAAATATTTAACGATAAATCTATATTTGATGGAAAAAGATTAATTTTCTTGCCCGACAAGTGCTCGAAATTAATTGGAATTTCATTGCTCACTTTACCTAGCCTCAGTCCATATTCCCTTTGCAAATATCGAATATTTCTCTTTCATATGAACCTTTCTTAGTTAAGACAGAATAAACATGATAAGAAAACGAAAAACCAAAATTGCATTAACCAAATAATAATAAATACTAAAGGGAAAAGAATGAAGATTTCATCAATTAAACAAGAGCGTCTTTTCAGCGCCAAGATTTCTTATACGCCACGCAATTTAAAACTTGAATCAGTAACAACCTTATTGTATGGAGACGACATTATTCCTAATGCAGGCGACATATTCCTGGCACGAGTCACTCAATTGGGTCAGCATCATGAACTTGAATTAGCACATGGCCGCCGCTCCGCCTTACGGGTCGGAGATGAGATTATTGTATGCTATGGAAATTGCTATGTACCTGATCAATTTGAAGCACAGGTACCCAATCATTTTGAGTCATGTGATTTAGTAGCGCCAAGTGGTATTGCAGCACGTGTAAATCATCGCTATTCCAACACCCATGCGCCTACCACCATCCAGCCCATCGGGTTGTTAGCAGACAGTACTAATAAACGTATCAATTTAAAAGATACTGCATTACCTAAACTGGTTAGTTTATTTCCGCTCCCATACACTATCGGAGTTGTTGGCACGTCAATGAATACCGGCAGAACAACCACTACAGCTATGCTGATTCGTGGTTTAACTAATGCAGGATACACCGTAGGTGTCGCAAAAGTGACCGGAATTGGATCAGGTCATGACACTTGGTTGATTGCAGATGCTGGATCTAAATTAACCTTAGATTTTACCCATGCGGGCTTTCCATCAACTTATCTAATTTCACCTGACCAAATTGACGCGATTATAGAAACGCTTGTGACACATTTGTGTGTAGCGAATGTGAACGCTATAGTGATTGAAGTTGCCGATGACCTATTACAGCATGAGACAGCCTCTTTACTCAATTCCAGGATATTCACAAAAACTGTCGACAGCATTGTTTTTGCACTGGGTGATGCGATGGGCGCAATAGTCAATACAGATTTGTTCGGACATGATAAATTACCTGTAGTAGCCATTGAAACAGCAGATGCTACCGAACTACCCATTTTGAATAAAACCGCACTCAGTTCGCATACAGTAGTCGATGTATTACAAATTCCTTTGCAAATGACAGTCACGCAAGCCCTATCAGCTAATGAAACCTACAGCAACAACAAAAACTTTAGAATATGAACGCCATGAGCGTGCAAAAGAATTCATATCTTAATCACTCAATAATTTTTCATTCTGCTCAGATTTGATCCGCGCAGAATGGTGAAGTTTCTCTGCTTTCCATAAAGTAAAGTCACGAGGGTACGAATTAGTCATACACTCTTCGGAGTCCTAGTACTCTGGATATTGCTGGTGAATAAAGAAATTTACTGAGATTTCAATGCTAAAATTTCAATGCTTCTAAGAGAATTTAACTCAATAAAGAATCAAAAAATCAGCATATGCCGTTAGAATGATCATTCCTTTCGAATATTGGCTCCATCATGCGATTTTTTACCTATTGCTAGTGTCAATTCACTATATAGCCGGGTTATTAGTAATCCATCGAAACTTTAAGGTTAATTACACACGTAAGATAAATCATTTCGCGTTTTTCTTCCTCCCGGCTTTATTGTCATCAATCATTGAATATCCATTTAGCGCAGTCACATTTTTTATGGATATGGTGTGTGCTTTGCTATTCCTGACGCTTTTAATAAAGCCTTTGCGCGATCGATCTAAGTTATTGTTCGTTATGTTTTGTTCGTTAGATAGACCTGAAGACAGGCCTCTGACACTCGTTTGGTTGTATACACAATTCATCGCCAGCTATCTAGTACTTATTCCATTACTGGTTTATTTCGAAAGTCACGACATGCTGCCATTACTGATGATAATTATCATAGCAAATGGAGTGGGAGATGGTCTTGCAGAACCTTTAGGCATAAGGTTTGGAAAACGCAAATACACAACTTATGCACTGTTTACCAAGGAAAAATACGTTCGTAGTTATGTCGGCAGTGCTTGCGTATTTGTGACAACTTTTTTTGCGATCTTAGCATTTCAGCAATACTTCAATTCCACTCAACTTATTGTCGCTCTAATCACCATACCCATTTTGATCACATTGGCTGAAGCGTTTTCGCCACATACCTGGGATAGTCCGCTTATATATGCCGTGGGTGGTGTTTCAATGATGAGTATTGTTATTTTTCTCTGAATTTTAGAAAAAATTCAGAAAATTTATAATTTCTGGCAAATCACTAATTATCTCAGCTTAACCACTTAGCACCATTATGCTCACAGTGTTATAGACCAAATAAACCAATCGATAACTGAATGAATTGCCTCTGCTCCTTCCACTTGTACTTTCAATCACCATTGATGCCGATATCAGATTCAAATCAGAATCCATACACTAGCAGATCAGAATAGAATAGAATCGCTAGGCTTTATGATTCAATATTATTGAGCAATCAGTCATCAATCGGTTTCATTACTTTTCAGACATTCTGTCTTAAAGAAAAAATAGAAAACACACAATGAAAAAAATATTATTCACTCTATTACTGGTGTTTATAAGTCCAAACTCAATGGCCGAATGGACCAAGGCCGCTGAAAGTGACGAGAAAAGTGGTTATACTGTTTACGTAGATTTTACTTCGATTCGCAAAGCGAACAATATAGCCAAGATGTGGGTTTTATTTGACTACAAAATTGAGCAGAAAGCCACCGGAGTTAATTTCTTGTCGCAGAAAATTCGGCGTGAATACAATTGCGAAGAAGGATTGATGAGAATGCTTGCTTTTTCTTTGTTCAGTAGGCATATGGAGAAAGGTGAACTCATTCGTTCTTATAGTCAACCTCAAAAATGGATAGAAGTACAACCTGGCAGTATAGATGAAACTGAATGGAAAATTGCTTGTAATCAATAAGATTAGGCATTAATCCAATTCTTGGAGGTAACTCATGCATTGAAATGATTATCCAATAGTTCTTGTTGTGCATGTGATCTCTATAGAGAGATTTATAAGTCGTGAGTGAATTAAAATCCTGCTGATATTGCCTGAGGAAAGAAATCGGCTATTGTTCCAATTAAGATAATATCCCCCGTTCCATTCAATCCCCCATCATAAAAATAAAGATCACCGTTTTGTTCACCAATCGCATTACCATTTGAATATATGCGAGCATAGTAACCAAAAATATCCAAAGATTCTGGATGATCAGAAAATAAATCCGGATAAATACTTTCTCCCCAATTAAAAATTCTGTCTAAATTCACTGTTGTATTTAAACTAGTATCAGGTATTAAAGAGGATGTGGTAAAGCTATATGGCTGAATCTCCGCGTTACTATTGCCTGCCAAATCTTTAATCGATCCAGGCTCTAATGTGACAAAGTACTGAGTACTAATAAATAAATTATTTGTTGGATTAATAGTAAGTGTTTTTCCAGTGATAGATAAATTATTGCTAGTTGCCACATTAAATGACTCCACCAGTACATTTTGAGCGGTTCTTAAACTAATAAATCCAGATCCTCTTTGAATCGATTCATCAAATGTAAAAACAATGTTGCTATCGACCGACACATCAATTGCAGAGTTAGTAGGGTTAAATATAGAAATTACTGGTGCTAAATTTGAAAAAGCTGGTGATATCGTATCCAGATCTTCATATACGCTCAGCGTTGCGTATTTATCCGCGTCTGCAGCGCCTTGATGCCACGAGGCATCAAGGTAATATATTCCATCATATGGAGCGATATATTTGATGTGGTCAATACCGTACATACCGCTTGAATCATCTTTTGCGAGAACATTGCCTTGCTCGTCAAAAAGCTGCAAAACAAACGGATCGAAGAAGCTCTCACTGAATATATCGTAGGTTGCGCCAACCATACCCTCAAAAACAAATATACCGCCAGAACCAGTGCTATCTGTCGACGCAGAAAAGAAAGCCTTGAAATCCCAATTTGGCATATTGCCAAAACCGTTAATTGGTGGCACATATTGTGAAAAATTCAAGGGAGTTGCTGAACTTGCCTGATGAATTGTAAGGTTACCCAAGTAATCCGTTGTTAAATTAGCGATCACTATATTTCTCCATGCTCAATACTTTTTACACACGCGATACTCAGCATCTTACTACAAAACACTATGATCATATCTAATCTAGAACGTGCTATTAGTTCGAAGTCATCAAAAAATAAAGGCTAAAAATGAATGGATTAACACAAAATGGTTTGGAAAATATGAAGAGTATTGGCGGGCAGCCCTATCGGCATACTCATCGATAGAAACCATTTCATGTGTCTACAAATCACATGAAATGGTTTAGGGAAATTATTCAGTCAGCAAATTTCAATCGAACCATTTATCAATTGCTAAAACTCATTCCAGCTATCGACATCGCTGTTGACGATTTTCTTTGGGTTATTTTTGCTCGCCAAAACCGGGTGATTTTTAGAGAATTTTGATTTTCTAGTCGGGAGATTCTGAATAATTGCGGTATTACCGACAGCATTCCGTACTTTAAAGATAGAGATAGCGCCTGCCAGATCCATGGCTTGATTTTCCAGCGATTCTGCAGATGCCGCTGCTTCCTCAACTAAAGCGGCATTCTGTTGTGTTACTTCATCCATTTTTGTGACAGCTTCATTGACTTGTTCGATACCAGAACTTTGCTCTTGAGAAGCCGCTGTAATTTCTGACATAATTTCAGCCACGTGCTTAACTGAAGTTACTATTTCTTCCATCGTTCTACCTGCCTCACTGACTTGTTTAGTTCCATTTTCAACTTTCTCTACAGAGTCATTAATCAGGTTTTTTATTGCTTTAGCCGCAGCCGCGCTTCGCTGAGCAAGATTTTGTACTTCAGAAGCAACAACAGCGAATCCTCGGCCTTGTTCTCCGGCCCGGGCAGCTTCTACGGCAGCGTTTAATGCAAGAATATTCGTTTGAAAAGCAATTTCATCAATGACACTGATGATGCTGGCAATCTCATTGGAACTGTCGCTGATTGATGACATGGTATCCACTACGTTATTCATCAATTTACCGCCTTTGAGCGCAATATCACTCGCGCTAGTTGTCAGCTGGTTGGCTTGCATAGCATTGTCTGCATTCTGTTTTACTGTGGAAGTAAGCTCTTCCATGCTGGAAGCCGTTTCTTCAAGTGAAGCCGCCTGTTCTTCCGTGCGGCGAGACAAGTCCAAATTGCCACTCGCTATTTCACTGGATGCATGACGCACCGATTCAGCACTGCTGGCAACATCTGAAACGGTCGCTCTAAGGTTAATGCCCATTTGATTCAGTGACTGAATCAATAATCCGAATTCATCGGAATATTCATTCTTAAACTCCGTTTGCAAATCTCCAGCAGCGAGCGTATTAGCTATTTCAATAGCTTTATTTAAAGGCTTTAAAGTCTTATTTCTTATGAAAAACCCGGCAACACACATCATCAAGACACCACCCACTGTAGTAGCCAAAATCATGCTATTCAACCAGGGTATTGGTATGGATTGAGTAGAACTCCACCAACTAGCCCCAACCGCACTTAATAATAATAGCGTTGGCGCTGATAAATAAAGAGCAATATGCTTTCCTAAAGTCATTCGAAATAATGCTGCCATGCGACCAATATAATCTGTGCGGACAATAGCGCCATTCTCTATTTTGAGATTTTTAGCTGTGCCATTCAGAATCTGCCGATATAGCGGCGCCACTTTGTCAACTACTTGACGCGAAGGCTTTGTTCGTACGGATAGATAACCAAGAATAACGCCATTTTCAATTAATGGCGTTGCATTGCCCAGAACCCAATAGAAATCTCCATTCTTGCGGCGATTCTTGACCAAGCCTGTCCACGGCTTGCCAGCCTTAAGCGTTTTCCATAAATCAGCGAATGCTTCTGAAGGCATATCTGGATGACGCACTATATTATGAGCTTTACCGATCAATTCTTCTTTTGTAAATCCGCTTACTTCAATGAAAGTCTGGTTGACATACGTGAGGCGTCCTTTCGTATCCGTTGTCGATAAAATCAGCGTATCATCCCCAATCGGATACTCTATATCTGAAACGGGTAAGTTTATTCTCATTGCCATTATCCATTTTTTGTACTTGATGCAGCTTAAACGGTATTAATTCACAGGAAGTTTTGTAGGATAATTCCGAGATTTTAAAGGGATTTTCTTAGAAGCTTGGCACGCAAAAGTAAATATCCAACAAGCTGCTCGGCATCGAATGGAATTCAAATCGATATCAAAAATTTATCCCATGAGGCAATTATTTTTTAGTTTAGTAAAATACCTCATTTTTCCATGGCCAAACATCGTGCTTCTTCGTCTACAGTAAGTTATGCTGACCAATCCTAGAAAGAGAGATCATCCCTTTGAGTAAAGAAATTAATATTCATTGGTTTAGACAAGATCTACGGTTAATCGACAATCCAGCTCTGTCTGAAGCAGTCAAACAAAGAAGCGTTTTGCCTATTTATATTCACGATGATGAACAGGCAGGCAGGCATCGTCTAGGGGGAGCCAGTCGCTGGTGGCTGCATCATTCGCTCAAATCTCTCAATGAAGCGCTGAATGGAATGTTGTGTGTGTATGCAGGCAACACGCAAGATATTCTGATGAATCTGATTCAGCGACTAAATGTCAAAGCTGTTTATTGGAATCGCTGCTATGAGCCCTGGCGGATTCATCACGATGCGATGATAAAAAAAACCATAAGATCTTGTGGTGTAGAGGCACAGAGCTTTAACGGATCGCTTCTCTG
>Ga0209582_1000934_pt1 | contig 15602 bp, 10 predicted proteins | sample KloWWTmetKNB5Kit_FD_187176 | JGI IMG/M metagenome (GOLD analysis project Ga0209582, IMG submission 187176) | Active sludge microbial communities from Klosterneuburg, Austria, studying microevolution and ecology of nitrifiers - Klosterneuburg... | ecosystem: Engineered > WWTP > Aerobic digester >...
CTCTATTGGCTCCTCAAACAACGGGTTACGAGCTTTTACGGATAACTGTACCCACGGATGTGAATTCACCGGATCTTCCCGAGCCACTCCCCGAGTAATGCGATAAATGGGTGCCGTAGGAATCAGATCCAGCTTTCCCTGACTGAAACTGATGGTGCGCCATGGCTCCAATGCGTCAAAGGACTCACTCTCGAGCACCTGCAACAGTTTCCTGCGCAAATCATCAATTTCCGGCAATGCCTGCTGGCTACTGAGCACAATGCGCAGCGCACTGTGCAACACCATGGCTGCTTCGTAAGCGGTCATCACAAAATCCTCGTGATCTTTCTTCGCCCGCTCCTCGAATTCTTTCAGCAGCTTGCGCCAATCGCCACTCAAGCCAGCAGTCGGTGCTCGCAAATAATCCAATACCGGATCGCCAATCGTGATCGACCCGGTGGGCGCTTCATCGAAAAGGCGCTTATTTGAACCGACAAAAAAGTAATCCAGATTTAAACTAAGACCCGATAGTTTTATCCCTTCCACCAGCGATAGCGCACCCGAAGTATCTCCCAGTAATACAACATTACTGATCTCTGATTCATCCAATAATTGTTTAAAATCTTCGGTAAAACATTGGCCACTGCGCAGTGCATCTTGAGCATTTGGGTATGGAATGCCTTTGTTGGCACAATTTTGGGTGATAATCGCACGCCATGACAGCGCCACAACATTAGGCGTATAGAATCTGTCCTTGAGGGAATTTTTCAACCCTTCGCCATAAGGATTATCTTCATACAGAAACAAGAAGTGCTGCTCTCCTTCTTTGCCTTTTTCTTGCTTGATAAAGGTCGCATACTGTCCCATGCGATCCGCATCATCGAAAATCAAGCGAAAAAAGTTTTTGTCACGCACGTTCGAGTATGTCAGCTCAGGCGCCGTGGACAAGGCAGAAATCACCGGCAATTCGATCTGTTCATCGCGCAATTGCTGGAGTGCCGCCCGAGTCGATCCGCTATTGACGGGACCCAAAATGGCGACGACATGATCTTCCCGTGCCAATTGCATGGCTCCTTTGGCAGCCATCTCAGGCTTGCCCGCATCATTCCATGAACTCAACTCCAACTTTATTTGCAAATCGCCCACTTGCAATGGCCCCAGATGACTGAAGGCCAGACGTATGCTCTCATCATGGGATTCACCAGCCAATACCAGGCCGCTGCCATCTTTCGGCGAAATAATGCCTATCGTGATGGTATTAAATTCTTCTGCCTTGACATCGAAAGCTAGTGCGGCATAAACAATTGCAAAACAAAACAACAACCCTCGTCGCTGCATCAGCCATTTTTCGATGATGTCCCACCCCATTTATGTTCCTCCGCGGATACTCAATTCTTGTTGGCACAACTAGCACATTGTGCGCACAGTCTATTTAGCAGGCCGTTGAAAAACTATCTGCGTTGCCGCTACGGTGTTAAAAACAGGCTCAAAATGCTCATTTATTACACATAAACTGCGCTTTTTCGCCTGTTTCTGCCTTGTATCGGCTACCTCGAAAACGTTTTTCAACGGCCTGTTAGTCATTCAGATTACATCACCATACCGTTTTTACAACATCATGTATCGAGTTTATCGACTCATTGTCATTGAACCATGCGACACAAACTTCATTTTCAACATCCGCCATGCATTCTCACAAGAACAAAGCAATTTAACTACAATGCCTTATAAGTATAATGTTTAATGAACCCATTATCATTCACAACTCAATCAGACTTCTCTGTTTTAAGAGTAGGACTATGCTGATGTCATTCCAATCCTCTTTTATGCTAATTTATTTCTTCCTTCATAATTGATTTTAATAGGATTCCAGAGCAAAAACATCCGCACCCATTCGTACGATGTTGGTTCATGCCAAGATGATTAATCGAATTAATTCGATTCTTTAATATAAATTACCTTTTACTTGGGAGCAGCGTTTATGGTGGATGGCTCCATCAAAATACTAATTGTTGAAGATGAGCATATCGTCGCTCTCGATTTAAAAAGGCGCTTGACCAAATTAGGCTATCAAGTCACAGGCATGGCTGCCAATGGCGATAAAGCATTGGCACTGATCAATCAGGAATTGCCGAATATTGTATTGATGGATATTCATATACAAGGCAGTATTGATGGCATTGAAGTGGCCGCTATATTACAAAAAAATTACAACATTCCAGTCATTTACTTGACAGCTTACTCTGAAGAGAAAACGCTGACGCGCGCAAAATCAACCAAGCCTTACGGGTATTTGTTAAAGCCTTTTTCCGATAGGGAATTACATATCATCATCCAGGTCAGCATGGAGCGCCATGAAAGCGATATTCTGCTCAAAAAGAATGAGCAGCACTTTCGCCTGGCATTGGAAGCCGCGCGCCTTGGCACTTGGGAAGTCACTAAAGATTCCCGTGAGATTTTCATAAGCAAAGACCCTGAAGGCAATCTTGAGCCGTTATCCGACTGGAATAATTTCTTTCTTTCAATCGATGACAATGACAAAAAAGCAGTTAACGATTTTATTGATCGACTGCACATTACAAAGGATATAGCTGCTGAAATAGAATTTCGCGTCAACTCAAACTTGGGAGAAAAACTCTGGTACAAATTGTATGGAAAATCATTTAAAGACAGTCCTGCCTATAATCACCAAATAGTCGGTATCCTGCAGGAAACGACTGAGAATCGGCATGCAAAAGACCGCTTGGCACAAGCAGCAACCGTTTTCAAATGCGCAGCGGAAGGTATTATCATCCTCAATAAGGATCGAACCTTTGACTGCGCCAATCATGCCTTCTTTCAAATTACTCAGTTCCAACAACATCATCTGCAAAATCAGGAGCTACCTTTTCTGACCAATCACTTTCTGGGTAACGACAGCTACCATGACATATGGCGCCGTATTGCTCAGGAAGGCCATTGGCAAGGAGAAATCAAGGCTTTCAAGAAAAATAAGCAAGCGATGTATGCCTGGCTAAACATCAGCCTGATTCCGGCTGAAGCGGGAAGAGAACAGCAGTTTGTGGTAATGATATCGGATATCACCACCATTCGGGAAACACAGGAACAGCTATCCCATATTGCCTATTACGATAGTCTGACAAACTTACCTAATCGCATGTTGATTATGGATCGGCTTAAGCTGGCGTTAGCAAAAGCAGAACGTACCTCATCGTTGCTGGGCGTGCTGTTTATTGACCTGGATAACTTTAAAAGAATTAATGACACCCTGGGACATGCTCATGGAGACACGATGCTGTGTTTCGTCTCCCAGAGAATGCTATCAGTACTGCGACAGAGCGATACCTTGGGAAGATTAAGCGGAGATGAATTCATCGTCATTGTGACGAATGCCGAATCCTACAATGCCTTGGTAGCGGTCGCCGAGAAAATACTGGAATGCCTTTCCAATCCAATCACCATCAACAATATGGAAATCATTCCATCCTGCAGCATCGGCATCAGCGCGTACCCGGAACATTCCACCCGTCCTGATGAGCTAGTACAAATGGCCGATACAGCCATGTACGAAGCAAAAAAAAACGGACGCAACAGCTACGCTTTTTACCATCCTTCACTGACCAAAAAAGCCGCCCATCATTTAATGCGGGAACGGGAGCTCCATCATGCGTTAGTGAAAAATGAATTTGTACTTCACTATCAGCCACAGTTCTCCCTAATCACCAGAGAAGTCACCGGTGTCGAAGCACTGATCCGTTGGCAGCACCCCACCAAAGGTCTGTTATCTCCGGCCGAGATCATTCCGGTTGCCGAAACCAATCGACTGATTATTGAAATCGGTCACTGGATTTTGACGGAAGCATGCAAGCAACTCCATCAATGGCGCATCGAAGGTTTTCTTGATCTCCGTATCGCTGTCAACATTTCAATTCGTCAGCTCGCAGATAAGCATTTTGAGCAATTGATCGGGGAATTATTGAGCCAATATGCGTTACCAGCGCATTTACTGGAACTGGAAATCACAGAATCCTGTTTACAAAATGAATTGGTGTACATCTCGTGTTTGGAGCAATTGGAAAATCTGGGCATATCGATTTCTATCGATGATTTTGGCACCGGTTATTCCTGCCTGAGCTCATTGAAGAATCTTCCAATACGCCGACTGAAAGTGGATCAAAGCTTTGTCAAAGGCATCCCGCATGACAATAATGATTGCGCCATTGCAGCGGCCATTCTGGCATTGGCCCAGAAACTGAATCTGCAAGTCACTGCCGAGGGCATTGAAACACAGAGCCAAATTGATTTTCTTAACGGCCTGGGCTGTGATGAACTGCAAGGCTTCCTGCTCAGCAAACCCGTCGGTCCGGATCGGATACCGGAATTAATCAACCAATATCGGATTAACTGAATATTATGAAGTTTAAGTAACTTCCTGCCTCAACGTGACTATAAGGATCAAAAATATGGCATCCACTCGACTGGAGAGCTTTAGCAATCCCGAAGAAATGATGCGTCTGGCTGTGGAAGCTTCCCCCAATGGCATCGTCATGACCAACTGCGCGGGGAAAATCATCATGGTGAATTCTGCCACAGAAAAGCTGTTCGGTTATTCAAGACAGGAACTCATCGGTCATCCTGTCGAGATACTGATCCCTAAGCGCTTCCGCCAGCAACATCCTGAACACCAGCAAACCTATATCCGCGAATCAAAATCCCGACCCATGGGGCATGGCAGAGATCTTTTCGGTCTGCACAAAAATGGTACAGAGATTCCGGTAGAGGTTGGCCTGAATCCGGTTGAAACCGATCATGGCACTTTTGTACTGGCAGCTATTGTCGATATTTCCGACCGCAAACAAGCGCAAGAAATGATCCATCTGGCGGTGGAGGCTTCCCCTAATGGCATGGTGATGACCAATCACGAAGGCAAAATAATGATGGTCAATTCCACGACTGAAATACTGTTCGGTTACCAGCGTAAAGAATTGATCGGTCAGCCCATTGAAATGCTGATGCCGCAATCGCTGCGCGCGCACCACCCGAGTTTAAGGACTGATTATCTTAGACAACCTAATGCACGCGCTATGGGACATGGAAGAGACCTGTATGCTCTGCACAAAAGCGGAAAAGAATTTCCGGTAGAAATTGGACTGAATCCGATTCAAACACCCGAAGGCGTCATGGTGCTAGCTTCCATCATCGATATTACAGAACGCAAGCAACATGAGGCGCAACTCAAGGCAGCATTGAAAGAAAAGGATTTATTATTATCGGAAATACATCACCGGGTCAAAAACAACCTGCAAATCATTGATAGCCTGCTCGGTATGCAATCTGATAGGTTACTTGAGAATGCAGCTATATCTATTCTAAGAGACAGTCAAAACAGGGTAAAGTCGATGGCATTAATCCATCAGATCCTCTATGAATCGTTAGATTTTTCCCGCGTTAATTTCTCCAGTTTCATTCAATCACTGGTCGATAACCTTTCGGTATCGTATGCATTACAACCTGCCAGAATAACCATCACGATTGATGCGGATGAAGTGCTGTTTCCGATCGACATTAGCATTCCTTTAGGATTGATTCTGAATGAGTTGTGCACCAATGCCATGAAATATGCCTTTCCTGACAATAGCTTTGGACATATCAACATCAGTTTAAAGCATCAGAATCCAGATAGCGTGTCTGTACAAGTCACGGATGACGGCATCGGCATTCCGGAGACGTTTGACATCGAGAACGCGCCGTCTTTGGGTTTGCAACTCGTGCAATTATTGAGTGAGCAAATTTCAGCAAAACTGACTATTCAGCGCAACAATCCGACCAGCTTCACCCTCATTGTTCCCCTGATAGAGCAGCCTAAAGAGTTACCGCAAATACCGGTCGATTGATCTAAGAAATTGCGGCACATTTAACGGCTTTGTCAGGTAATCCACAAAACCCGCCGCTTTACCTGCCTCAATATCATGCGGCATCGCTCTGGCGGTCACCGCAATCACGGGAATGTCGGCAGTTTCTGGGTGCTGCTTGAGCAAACCAAGCACTTCAAAACCATTCATGCCTGGTAGATTAATATCCAATAGAATGAGATCAGGTCGATGTATTTTAATCAGCTCAATGCCTAACTCAGGGGTAGCTGCTGTCAGCAAATGCATATGCTGACGATAACTCAATATCTTTGCAACCAGTTCCAGATTGGCGGGATTGTCCTCAATATAAACAATCGTTTGCTGTTTGGCGCCAATGTCTGCAGCCGGCGCAGGCAGTGTATTACTTTTTTCCACATCCATGTCAGTGTCTGTCTTGGGTGCTATGGGCAATTCAAACCAGAAAGTACTGCCCACACCCGGCTCACTGTCCACGCCAATGTTACCGTCCATGAGTTCGATGATCTGGCGGCAAAGATAGAGACCTATGCCGGTGCCTTCAATAGCGGTATTGGCAGCATCCAGCCGGTTAAAAGGCTGAAAAAGTTCTGCCAGCCGATGAGCGGCAATACCCTCTCCGCTATCAGTCACGAGTATTTTCAGATAACCCGGTTGATCTGATTTTCTCGTTTCAACATGCACCTTGCCGCCTTTGCGATTGTATTTGATCGCGTTGGAAACCAGATTGAGCAGTACTTGCTTTAGCCGCATGCGATCGGCTCGCAACACTTGATTGGCCACTCCGTCCTGTGTCAGCGTAATCCCTTGTTTATTCGCCTGCGTCCTGAGCAAGCTCAGGCATTCTTCAAAGATGGCGCCTATTTCCACTGGTTCCAGCTTCAGATCGATATGCCCGGATTCAATTTTTGCCAGATCGAGCACCTCATCGATCAATGCCAGCAGGTGAATACCGGCATTTTTAATTTCCTTCACGTATCGCAAGTGCTGATCGTTGAGATTTTCCATTTCCAGTAATTGACTAAAACCAAGGATTGCATTCATAGGCGTGCGCAATTCATGACTCATGCTGGAAAGAAATTCCGATTTGGCCTTATTGGCCCGTTCAGCTTCTTGTCGTGCGGCGATGAGCGCCAGCTCAGCCGCTTTACGCTCAGTCACATCATCTACAATACCCTCAATGGCAATATCGCCTTCCGAATCCTTGACTGGATGGCAAGAAACAAGGATTGCGCGCTCGCTGCCGTCAGGATGAATAAAAAACATTTCAAACTGGACAAAATCGATCTCTCCTGCAACGATCCTGGTAATGATCGAATAAGCTCGCTCACGCGATTCAGGCAGCCAATTGATAATACCGTCCCAGGACTTGCCAATCGTGGCCTCTTTCGATAGGCCAAAAACCTTATCCATGCCATCACTCACATAAGTGACTTCGCCCGTCAGGGCTTTGTGGCTATAAATGACAAACTGATCACCAATCTTTTCCACCAAGCGCCGATATCTTGCCTGACTCTCCAGTAATGCCTGTTCTGCTTCATAACGTTCAGTAATATCTTCAACGATCGACCAGATTAATTTCCTGCCATAGGCATCATAGATCACCACACCATTGAGTTGAACCGGGTAGCGATGACCGTTCTTTCGGATATATTCCTTTTTGTAAGGACCGAGACAGCCCGTTATCAGCATATTTTCGAGTTGTTGTTTTTCCTGCGCCATATACTCTTGAGGCGTAATATCCCAATAAGTAAGCGCTAACAGTTCTTCGCGCACGTAACCCGTAGGCGCCAGCAACGCATCGTTGAATTCGATAAATTTACCCGTAGCGTAATCATTCAGAGCGATTCCAATAGGCGACATCACAAACAGTGCGCTCAAGCGAATTTCATTGTTTCGATTCTTTTGTTGAACTTTTGCGATCGCAAACAGCAGCAGGAGCATTAAACTACCCACCAGAATCAGACCCAGACGGAAAAGAATGTGCTCGCTTCCGGGTACAGACCAGCCCTGCTTGGGTACCGCAGCCATCTGCCAGGAGCCGCTGGGTAAAGCAATATCCAGTAATATCGGCTGCTGATCGAATAGCTCCCCGTTTCCAAAAAATACTTTACCTGCTTGACCCGGTGAATCTGTACTTCGAATCGCGATATCAAATGCTTGCGTCATATCGGTCAGGCCACTGGCTTGATAAAATCGATGCACATCAATCACGGCTGAAATAACACCCCAAAATATTTTCCTCTGACCTTCGCTGCTATCGAGAAATACCGGAAAGCGTGCAACAAACCCTTGTCCGCCCTGAACCAGATCAATCGGACCGGTGAGGATCAGATCTCCGCTATCGCGTGCACGCAGCACCGCCTCAATTTGATCGGGATATCGCCTGTAATCCAAGCCCACCGCAGCCTCATTCCCCGCTATTGGGTACATGTAGCGGATCACCAAATCAGGTGCAGCGGCAATATTACGTAGTTGCGAGTGACCTCTAAATAAGTGTTGTGCCAATTCTGCAAATTTATCCTGCGGCAAATCGGGTTCGACAGAAATCGATGCCACCAGGCCTTGTACCAACTGAGCATTACTGGTGAGATTATCCTCCAGTCTGGCGCGCAACAGGCTCAAGCGATTCAATACCGAAATGCGCAAATCGCGCTCCATACCGCGTGAATGCAGATGATCGACATAACTGCCGATCAATAAAAGACAAATACCAACGAGTAACACAGGTAAAAAAATAAATTGTCTTTTCTTATCAAAAGATATGGAGTGAGAGACGTGAGCTTTCATGCGTTGAAGTCAGCTAAACCGGAAACGTGGCTGATCATTGGATAATGGATCGGATGAATATCAGAATTAAGTAGGCCAATTAGCGAAAATCAAATTGCTCAAAATGAATCTGTTGCCTGGGCACGCCATGCTGCTGCAACCATTGCGTAGTTTTAAGCATTAACGGCGGCGGCCCACAAAGATAAACCTGTTTCTCGTTGAGCCGATCAATTTTCTCCAGCCATGCAAACAATGGAGACGGATCCGTCTCCATTGATAAAGAATAGAAAGTCAGATGCTTCTGTTCAATTGCAAATCTCTGCAGTTCCGACTGATAGGGAATATGTTCACTTTCTCGATGCACATATATCAGATCAGTCTGCTGCATGACAGACTGACTTCTCAACAAAGCCAGAAAAGGAGTCAGACCAATGCCGGCAGCGATCCACACTTCTGATGCCACTGGACGATTCAATAAAAAAGTACCGTAAGGACCTTGCAAACGAACCGCCACCCCTGGTTGCAGGGACTGTATATGCTGCGTACAAGCCCCCAGCGCCTTGATGCTGAGTGTCAAACTTCCATCCTCGGCAACCTGACTGACAGTATAAGGATGGAAATCACCGCAACCCTGAAAATAAGGTCCTTCAAAAAAAGCGGCGCTGACAAACTGACCCGGCGCAACCAGCAATGGTTTTGCCAGCGGTTTTAAAATGGTTTCTGTAATATGTGCAGCCGGATGATAGACCTGACTGACTTCATAAGGACGCGCACCCATGCCGCGGTCCGCACGTAATAATCTCCAGCCTACGGATACAATTGTCAGCAAAACAACCATCCATAGGCTATTGGAAAATCCACTGACAAACCAGGCATGCCCTAAACCCAATCCCATCGCCACAGCCAATGACACATGCAGGCGCCGCCATAATCCGTAAGGTAATCGAGAAACGAAGGTCACGGCCAGTCCCAGCGTAAAAATAAGCAAAGCTGCCCAACCCAAGCTATTGGTTGCTTGCGGATTGAATGGGGATAAATATTCCCATGCAATTTCGGCATCTAATTGCAGGTAATGGTATGCCAGCAACAAAGGATGCGCGAGCAGCAATAAATAACCGGCCACCCCCATTGCATGGTGCCATTGGTACATACGCTGCAAGCCGCCAAACCAGGATGCCCATAAAGGTTCTCGAACCATTAGCAGTAAGCTGGCGGCAATCATCCCCATACCGAGCCAACCTGCTAATAATCCCAAACTCAAGCCGGGCTCATCCATTGACAGTGCTGGTGCTACCAACCAGGCAGGCAGCAAAGCTACGCAAATAATCCAAATAACAGGCACGACTGCCGTTTTCATAACCGATCATCGACTCTTGTTGCAGTGAATAGGAACGCCATTTATGGCAGTAGTATATGCCTGAATCTCACAATGATTAGCTTTTCTGATCAGTAGTCAGCGCAATCACCCTATGTCGGTCTCGTTTACTGCCAATGGAATCAAACTGACTAATTAAGCACTCAAAAAACCGTTTTTTCTCTTTTAAGTCAGCGGTGTCATTCCTGTATGCTCCTCCAAGTAATAAAAATTCTCACTTTCATTCTTAACCCTGCAAATGATCGTTAAGAAGCACACCATCAAATCGGTGAGAAAAAATATTTCAATGAAACAATGAATAATGTGGAGGTGCAGATGGGTGGTTTTTTTCTGGGTCGGCAGCCAATATTAGATCGCAATCACAATCTAGTTGCCTTTGAGTTACTTTACAGACAAGAAGAATCCGAGGAAGCGGCATATGTAACAGATGATTTATCTGCATCTGCTAATGTCATTGTCAATGCCTATGGCAAGTTCGGCATCCACAATGTACTGGGTCAACAGCACCGCGGTTTTATCAATGCGGATCCTGGCCTGATCATGAGTGACATCATCAGTTTGCTCCCCAGCAAACATGTTGTACTGGAAGTCAAAGAGCCGACCTCGATCACCCCCGAATTTCTTCAGCGTTGCAAGGAATTAAAGCAGAAAGGATACCAATTTGCACTTGATAATGTCGTTGCGATCAATCGCAAGATTGAGCAATTATTACCTATGGTTAGCGTGGTGAAAGTAGATATTCTCGCACTGAATGAAGAACAGCTGACAAAACTGGTTGCTGAATTAAATCGTTGGCCAGTCTTGTTGTTGGCTTTGAAAGTCGAGAGTCAAGAACAAGAAACGCTCTGTAGGCAATTGGGTTTCCAGATGTTTCAGGGGTACTATTTCGCAAAACCTGAAGTCATGTCAGTCAAACGGGCAGTGCCCGGAAAATTAGCGTTATTGAGGTTATTATCTTTGGTCATGCGCAACAGTAGCAATTACGATGACATTGATGAAATTGAACAGGAATTCAAATATCAACCCGGCTTAAGTTATAACCTGATGCGCATGGTGAGTTCATTTGGCGACGGCATACCGCAGAAAATCAATTCAATCAAGCAGGCCATCCTGTTAATGGAGCGTAAGCAACTGCAAAAGTGGTTACAACTGCTGCTGTATACCTCCGGTCACAATGAAGACAGTCTGTCAGCAACGTTAACACAAGCTGCCGTCACGCGCGGCAAATTGATGGAACTTATCGCAACGATCGAGCGCCCCCATGATAAGAATCATCATGAAAGAGCATTTATGGTCGGAATTTTGTCATTACTGGATGAGTTACTGGGCATCGACATTCACCAAATAGTGGATAAACTGGGAATCTCCGATGAGATGAGCCAAGCATTATTAGCCCGCCAAGGACGATTAGGAAAAGCCTTAAAATTAGTGGAAGCTAACGAGAAAAGCGACATTGCATCGATTCAAGCCACCCTGGCCGAACTCGGTTTTTTGAATTTGGATGAATTAACCGACTTAGAAGCGCAAGCCATTGAGTGGGCCAGCCGAATGAAAACCGCTGAAACTATTAACTGATCTGCAACACGTTGCTTGCCTATTATCACCATAGGGCAAGCAACACGCTCAACCTGCATTAGTAGCCAGAAAATACACAAACCTACACTATTGATGCCACCAATCTGTCGAACCGTGAATTTCATTGCATAAATGATGAGGTTCACAGTTGCTGCCGGTCCTCAGTTTATCTATCGAACTGTGAGTTTCCTCACATATTTCCCGGCATACAAGCACTATCCTTTTAATCAATCATTCTTCAACACTGATATCACGAATTATTAAGGATAAAAATGAATCTATCGCCCGCTGATGAAAAAACCATTCTGCTCGCTGTCAGCTTACTGATTTGCACTGCCACCGTTTCAATCGCATCGTTACCACCGGCCAGTACAACGACTCTCGAACACGAAACCTTGCTGGCATTTATTTACGAAGACGATCCGGACGAAGGCGGGCAGATTGAAAGATTCGATGCTTAGGATTAATCAGCATTGAAGATCTCAACGGCGAGCTACCGGCATGACAACTCATTGCTTCACTTCGACTAATAATGAGAGAGTCTTCCTGATCTAACCACTCGTATTATGAGCCAGGAAGTAAAAAGTAAAAACACTCAAGAGTCAAACAGGGAATTTTTCCATATTACTTGTGGTATCGACATTTAATAAATTGATCATAGTTGTCGATAAACTGAACTCTCATCATTTATTGAATTTTCATTACCATGCGAACCAAACTTTACGTTTTTAAACCTACTAAGGTCACTATCCAAGTACTGAATTCGCGCGACAATCATGCCACGCTGACTGTTGAAAATCTTAATACGCCCAGCCGCAATGCCACTGGCAGTTTCGATCTCGCCAGTGGCGTATATGTCATTATGTCACAAAGCAAATTGGGCATAACCGGACGGGATATCCATGTTGAATCTTCCATCGAGGATAAAGAAATCTGGTCGACTCATCACCACATATGCAGTGACAATGACCGCATCACCACTTCCCTTCAAGATCGGAATAAGGCTCTCAATCTAACTACCAATATCGTCAGTCTGGATACCAATATCGCTCATGAACCAGCCAGACAATTTCTTCAGATCACTCGAATTGATATTTGAATAACCGATTTCTTGATTAAAGCATGACTGTTTATGCGTGATGATTGAGAATTGGTAGATGATCCCGCTCCAAGAGCGGAATCATTCCAAAGAAGGCTGACCGGATCAGCCATTATCGGCGTTAAAATCTCAAATAATCAAGCATAATCCTGAAGCCGCTAAATACGCGGACCTTCAACAAATAACACCACCAAACTGGCTTTTTGCGCATCGGCAAACGCAGCCCCTAATCTATGTGCAACAAAACGCAGGGCAACAGTCTGCCCCGCCGTACAACTGTCAATACGTTGATAATGCGCGGTAGCCCAAGTCGTACCTGAGTCAGTGTATTGCCTTAATAAGTGGTGATGATTGATATCCGCGGCCAAAGAATTTTTTGAAATGCCATATTGAATGTCTACCTCGCCCGCGTTACCGCTGGTATTCATACTAATTTGCCCGCTGGCAGTGGAAATCAGGAAACCCGCTAAAGGACACGTCACGGTCACGGCATTAACCACCGTCGGCGCAGCCGGACTCGTGCTACTGATGTTCCTAAATTGTACGAAATTTGAATCCATGCCGCTTTCACCAGCAAAAACAGCACTCGCATAGGAAAAAACACAGAAAGTACCGATCAAAGATAAATATCGAGTAAACATCGTAATCTCCTTGAAATTGATAAGTCTAGAAAGACAATTGCCAGTCAGAAAGATCCTTTTCCTCAAATGAATCCACCGAAAAGTTGAACTGGACAATCAATACACTAGCACAATAATCACCATGCATTCTGATTAACCAACAACTATCAGTTATAAAAAGAAAAGGAACTGAACGAATGCTCGCTGCTACGCGGCAAACAGTCGCCTTCGATACGCGATCATCATCATTAACAGCACGCATACTGTCGCAATAACTGCCGGAAATAATAGCGTGGTCATCGAATAATTCTCAAATGCCATCATCACCAACAGATTACGCACTGCGAATAAGCCGAAAAACAGCAAAGATTCTGAATACGGAAAATGATAAGCCTTTCTGATTGTGGGTCCAAACCCAAGTACATCGACGGTTGTCAACATCACGACCGCCCACAGCGGATCTGACGTCAAATACCACAGCGGCAAAGACGACATGGCCGCGACAAAAAACAACCAGTCTGACTTGGTAATGGTCACGTCCGCACGTTTCAGGTAGGCCAGGCATGCAATGAAAATCGTAATGCTTCCCGAAACCCCGATCGGCCAAGCACCTACGCCGCCATTAGCCTCGAGTTGCGCCAGAAAAGCCAGCAAGGTGGTCGCTCCCCAAATCACCCAGGAAAACACATGCGGTTTGATGGTGCCACTAAAGATTGCGCGAATATAGGGAATGTAGGCTGCCAATGTCAGCACGATGGCAACGAAACTCAGGATTTCTTTGTAGAGCATGATCGCTTTGTTTTTCTTTATTTAACATGCATATTGAACGGTGAAACTCCTAATTCGCACTCAAATATAGTGCAATACGATTTAACTATTGCACTACAAAAACATATCCAGTTTGATAATTGAAGATTAAGTTGCAGTTTGCAAGCTTATTCCAACTTGCAGTTCATTTACTAATTTCTTTTCACTCCCAAATCACCATCTTAAAGCGCTCTTTAACGATGCCAAAGTAGTTGCATTTCCAGTCGCTTTGCGCAAAGAAATCCAGGTGATGCCATTGGTCTTTCAGTTTCAGGATGCAGGCTGCTGCATCATCCCAGTCCGTGGCGGCAAATTTAGCCTCCAGTTGTTGTTTGCGTTCGGCGACTTCGTCATAGTCAAAGCCGTCGTATTCCCAGTGCAACACTTCAAACACGTTGCCGGCGCGGTCCGCATAATCCATGCTGAAATCCAATCCCCACTTGGGGCGCATCTTGATGATTTTATAGACCAATGGATTCGATTGCGCCCATTGTTCCAATTGTTCCAGAGCGTTTCCGCTGTATCCTTTGCGCTCAAACAATAGGCTATGGTTGAGAACAGCACCTTCTACCCTGTTCGGCTGTGTAAACCAAGGAGCCTTTACGGCATGCCGGTGCTCTCTGTGGGCGTGAGCAGGCGTTAAGTTGGCCTCGGCATACAGTTGCTCTAAATCGGTTAAGTCATAGCCGTTTTGATCAAAAAGCGCCAGTTCGCTGGCTAAGGGCGGACACGATCTTTCGATAGGCTGATTCCAATGCCCATTGGGATTCAATTGATTGTCTGTTAGATCTAAGTAGCTCATGGATATAGGAAAAATTACTCTAATTAAGAAAAATAAATCTACTGTATGACATTTTTGCTGTCAAACGCATACGGTATTGGTCAATCCAGTCACTCATTCGGTTCACTGCGTATCTCAAATCACCCAATCGGATTCCTTTAGGAATTCACGCGGTGAAATTGGTCAGTAATTGGGTATTCACTAATCCGGCGATCTGCTGACTATCGGTTTCTCCACAAAACGGCAAAATCCCGAGCAGCGGGCAGAGCATGCGCTGCCTCAGCGTATCGATATTTTCTGCAACGGCCATCATCCCTGGATCGATGCCATTCGCCACCCACCCAGCCAATGCCAGACCGGCAGCTCGAATTGCTTGGGCGGTCAGCAACGCATGATTCAAGCAACCGAGGCGCATGCCGACCACCAATATCACCGGCAGATTCAGCACTTGTGCCAGATCCGCGCCTGTTTGATCATTGTTGACCGGCACCAGAAATCCGCCAACTCCTTCGACGATGACAATCTCCGCATGCTTGCAAAGCTCGCGATACGCTTGGTGAATAACCGTCAGATCAATACCCGTTCCCATTTGCTGTGCGACGATATGCGGAGAAATCGGCGGATCAAAGGCATAGGGGTTGACATGCTGGCGTGAAACAACCACATTACTTGCCGCCAGTAACCGTTCAACATCCATCCATTGACCGTT
>Ga0209582_1000936_pt1 | contig 15565 bp, 9 predicted proteins | sample KloWWTmetKNB5Kit_FD_187176 | JGI IMG/M metagenome (GOLD analysis project Ga0209582, IMG submission 187176) | Active sludge microbial communities from Klosterneuburg, Austria, studying microevolution and ecology of nitrifiers - Klosterneuburg... | ecosystem: Engineered > WWTP > Aerobic digester >...
CGAGCATGCCCGTCGTCTTAATGGCCGCGTGTGAATACGACACTTGCTTTGTATAATTTATTTTATTTGCCAGTCGAAGTGTTTTGCCCTTTAGATCAAATTTGAAATACTGCAGTTTTACTCCACCCATGACATCAGTCAGCTTCAGCCCTTTGTAGGCAGAACCATCCAGATGGGTAAACATAGCGCCTGCCTCTACTGCTAGTGAGTTAGATATATTAAAATCTACCATGGGGATCAGGTTGGTAGAAGTGAGTTTACTGGTCCTTTGTCTGGTGTAAATCAGTCTGGCGGTACCTTTATATTGCCCCAGCATGATGGGCTTATCCGTCAGTATGGGTGGTCCCTGAGCAAATACTGAAAAGGAGAATAAGCTAAATAATAGACTCAAAGCATATTTTATAAAACTCCTTAAGTCTAGGGATTTACCTACTACCCTGCTGGAAAGTATCTTTTGTGACACAGATATGTTGGTATGCTGTTTCAATTATTTATCATTGGAGGAATGGGCTGATATACTAAACGGAAATCAGTTTGACCACTTGCCTTATTTCTGTTGGTTAATCTGATTGTTTATAAGTCGCTGACAAACAACGAACAACAAACGACAAACTTTCAATTACAATTTCAAACTTGGTGGACATTTCCATTTTCAATTATTATATTTACCTACCCCTTGCTAAAGTACTTCAATTCTTAGATAGACCATCGGTTAAAATTATGATGAGACTCAGAATGAGGCTTAAATTACAGGTAATAAATTTATCTCTGACAGCTCCTGCCCTATTTGGTGAATTCCATTTAGAATTTTCTCTGTTTGTTTGGCTGATGGTTTTTTGTGACCTTGAACATATTGAGATAATAGTGTGGCGTTCATTCCAATTTTTTCAGCCAAAAATTTAGCGTTGATTACCTTATAAGATTTAAAGAATTGTTTGAAGTCAATCTCAAATCGGATATCCGTATTTCGATATTTTATGGGAGCTTCATCGAAATAAAACATCGTTGCTTCATATGCATTATTTATAAGCTCGGGCACAGACTTACCTGTAGTATATATCGGATAGTCTTCTGAGAAAGCTGAAAATCCGGTGTTGGTCTTTTCAACTGTCATAATAATTTTCTTCTTTCTTTCCATATTAGAATAATTTTAATCCAGCATCTTTTAAAATTTTATGTTCCAATCCCTTGCCCATTTCCTGGCTTCCGTGATTTGGAAAAATTATTATTCCCTTTTTATATAAATGCCGCATTTTTAAATGAGATCCTTTTTGAGAAACAATGAACCAACCATCTCTTAGCAATATTTGATATAATTTGGAACATTTCACCTTTCAGTAAATTGAATTTCACTAGTCAAAGGTAAATAATTATTTACTTTAGTTCAATAAAAGTGGTAGAATTTTTTAAATCTATATATCCTCTCATCTATTCACCCTCAATATTCCAGCATTTGCTGAAGCGCTACCCTCACCTTTTCAATAGAGGGCAGCATCGTTTTTTCCAATGTTTCATTGAGTGGGATTGCTGGCAGATTTTCGGCACCCACCGTACGTACCGGAGCATCCAGAGATGTAAAACAATGCTCCTGAATGCGGGCAGCCAAGCTCTGTGCAAAACTACCATTCACCGATTCTTCAGTTATCACCAGGCATCTGTTGGCTTCTCGTACAGTGGAGTAGATTAATTCTTCATCAAGTGGGTACAGACTGCGCAAATCGACTATTGAGATCTGTCCCGGGAAGAAAGCAGCTGCATTCTTCGCCCAGTGCACTCCCATCCCATACGTGATGACAGCAAGCTGAGGCGTATCTGTTTTTTCAGCCTGAAGTATGAGGTTGCCTTTACCTAGTGGAAGGATATAATCGGCTGCGGGTTCGATAGATTTTGCCTCCTCGGTTCCTTCCAGCTTCGCCCAGTACAGTCCCTTATGTTCAAAGATGACTACCGGATTGAGATCATAATAAGCCGCCTTGAGTAGGCCTTTGAAATCGGCAGCATTGGACGGATAAGCTATTTTAATACCTCTAATATTGGTCACAACACTTTCCACGCTCGAGGAGTGATATGGACCACCATGGCCGTAGGCACCTATAGGTACTCGCAGCACCATACTGACCGGCCACTTGCCATTGGACAGATAGCAGGAGCGACTCACTTCGGTGAAGAGCTGGTTGAGTCCGGGCCAGATATAATCGGCAAACTGAACCTCGACAATTGGCTTAAGGCCGACTGCCGACATTCCTGCTGTACTGCCTACAATAAATGCTTCCTGAATGGGCGTATTAAATACGCGGTGATCACCAAACTGCTCAGCTAGAGTAGCTGCTTCACGAAAGACGCCACCCAGTCTTCGGCCGACATCCTGTCCATACAGCAAGCACTCAGGATGAGCTGCCATGAGTTCGCGGATGGCGAAAATACCGCAATCAACCATATTCTTTGGCTCGTCATTATCACCTACCCGCTTACCGGTCTCGGCTGTGATAGGCGTAGGTGCAAACATATGTGTGAATAGATCTTCCGGACGGGGATCTTCAGCTTGCCAGGCACGGTCGAAATCAATGCCAACCAGTTGCTGCACCTCAGATTCCATATTTTCCAAAATTTCCTCGGATAGAATTCCAGTTTCAATCAGCCACTTTCTGAAGCGCGGCAGCGGATCACGACTGAAAGCTTCTTCCAAATCCGGCCGATACCATTCTTTGCGGACACCACTCGTATGATGATTGAGCAAAGGTACTTCAGCGTGAACCACGAAGGGGCAGCGTTCATCCCGCACTTGGCGGAAGACCTCTTCCAGAGTTTGATAGCACTGCTCAAAGTCGGTGCCATCGATAGACACTGACCGCATTCCCTTGATACCCTGAACATATTCGGCTGCATTCCAGGTCATAGTTTCAGTCTTATAAGCAGAGATATCCCAGCCATTATCTTGTACCAAAAATATGATCGGCAACTGCTTAAGTGCTGCCATCTGGAAAGCTTCAGAGACCTCGCCTTCAGTGACGGCGGCATCACCCAGAGAGCAGACTACCAGTGGTCGCTCCATGCCCGTGACCATCCCATGCACTTCTTTGTACTTTAGACCCATTGCACATCCTGCCGCCGGGATCGCCTGCATACCTGTAGCAGAGGACTGATGCGGTATCTTGACTTTATCCACTTCTCGCAGACTAGGATGACAATAATATGTTCGACCACCTGAGAAGGGATCATCCCGCTTCGCCATCAGTTGCAGCATCATATCATAAGGTGTCAAGCCGAAGGCTAGCATCATCGCATCATCCCGATAGTAGGGATAGGCAAAATCATCGGGTCTCATCAATAAGCCACAGGCTACCTGAACTGCTTCATGCCCCATAGAAGTCGCGTGCACATATTTGGACACCATTTTCATCTTCTTTTCATAAAGCAGAGCCATACTTCGGGCTGTAAACATGAGCCGATAAGCTCTCTCAGAGTAGTTGGCTGTATCTTTATTAAGTGTGCTGTCTCCGCTATTTGCTATATTCTCCTCCATAGGTAAGTCTGGTAAAGTACTTGACCCCAAAAGTATCTAAAAGTTTAGAATTGGGCGAATGAAGTCCGCAGGTAAGAAGGGGCAGCGAGGCCTTGCTCGTTACTTTTAGCAGCGAGGCGTTGCACGCTCACACTTATGACCTTCGCAAATATCGGTCTTGGGGGAATGAATGGAAGAACTTACTTTAGATATGAAGCATGTAAGCTAAACAGCCCAATTTTCATAATATATAGACAATATCTTATATATGTAAAATACATATTTATCAAATAGTTGCATTTTTGAAATCAATTTTCTAAATTTACCAATACTTTTTAAACATCAAAACTCACTATTATGAATATTTTTAAACTTGGCTTTTTAATTGTACTTTATTTTCATATAAATACATCTACAATTTATTCTCAGACATTAAATTGCTATGTCGAGACTGATAATAGTCTTGAAGGACGTCAATTAATTGAGGACTTCCATGCTGAATACAAAAATGCAGTATTGAATAACTCAATTGATATGACTACGGAATATACTATCCCTATCGTAGTCCACTCTTTCAAAAAGAGGAATGATCCAAACTCTTCATTTGTCACCTCATCACTCATAGATGCTATGATTTCAAAGTTAAATCTCGGTTTTGGGGGAATTAACGATGGCTTTAATACGAGGGTCCACTTCGTTGCAGCCACTCGGAATCCCTTAGGTCTTTGTATTAATGGGATTGATGAGGTGGAAGTAGAGGATCCAGACTATTCCTGTGGAAGTCCAAATAACGGGATACAATTGATCCAAAATAATACCTGGGATCCAAAGCAGTACATGAATATATTTGTTTTTCAAAATGAAGATTGTTATTGGTCTATGTTAACCAGCCAACAAATAGAAAAAAAAACCAATTCTTCTTACTTTATGTGTTCAAAAAGCGAATTGGAAGATGATGTGCTCATATATAAAAATTCTGCAAATGTGTATGGTCGTAGTATTATACATGAAATGTACCACTACTTTGGAGGCCATCACTTAGATGGACCCGGTAATGGAGTAGCTGACTGTCATACACCCGCTGAGTGTCTGGATAAAGGTGACTGGGTTTGCGACACTAAGCTGTTTCATACTATCATATCCGGAAATGATTGTAGTGATATTACCAGTAGGTGTCCTGACGGATCGACTAATGTGGTGGACGCAGATAATTTTATGGCTAGAACCGCATCCTGTCAATATAAGTTCACAGAGGGGCAGGCAAAACTACTACGATTTTCTATTTCATGGGCGAGCCCTTTTATAGTGAAGGACGAGAATCTAAATATTATTGCACCGATAGAAACAGAGTTTTATAGCTCTTTGCCAGGTGACGACAAGCTCATTACCTCTCCTACTTTACTTAGTAATCCCAACTACAAAACAAACGGGAACCTGATCATAAAAAAGGGCGGATCGTTAACTATAGGTGCTAATACCACGCTCAGAATGGGAGCGGGGTACAAAATAGTAATAGAACCAGGAGCATATATAAGACTAGAAGGAAAGATTAAAGACCAGTGTGGGTCACCTTGGTCCGGTATAGAAGTCCAAGGAGAAAAAACGATCAATGGTCTTTTAAGTCAAGGATATTTTTACAGTGTATCGGGTGCGCAAATTGAAAATGCAGAAACTGCTCTAAAGTTATATGGCCCACTGATCACAGATGTAGGGGGAAAAACAAACTGTTGGGGGCTTACCATTAAGAATTGCAAGACAGGCGTGGATATTCAGCCCTATGATGCCGGTATTTCTAAATCACATACAGCCAATTTTGAACAATGTACATTTATAACTGATGGATCATATAAATTTGCTGATCCAGTATTTACGCATATTAATATGCGAAGTGTCTCAGGCGTGAATATTTATGGCTGTAGTTTTAATAATACAAAAGCAGTTTCAAACGCAACGGATAGAGTTCAATATGGATATGGAATTAAAGCCATTGACGGAGGCTTTACCCTGGATAAGAAATGTTTGATTACCAAACCCTATCCATATACGGGCTGTACAAACTTCATCAGAAGTACATTCTCCGGTCTCGGATATGGCATCTATGTTGGTAAGGACAGGGGATGTAAGCCATATATGATACTCTCCTCAGAATTTGAAAATTGTATTTATGGAGCTTTTTTGACCAATACTTCTTTTGGCACCATACTATTTAATACATTCACACTTGGTCAGCTACCTGATCCAAGTTTTGAGCAGGTGGGCGTGATGTTCGAATCTCAGACTCTAAATCCCGTCTTTGAAGAAAATAGATTTATCAAAGGATCTGGAGATGCCAACTTTTTTTTAGGCACTATAGCACAGAATATGGGTCTGCAAGATCATGTATTTCGTCGTAATATATACCGAGGGCTTCATATAGCTAATTTAGTAAATGGGGAAAATGGGTATGCTTCTAAGAGCGGTGGGTTGACTTATAATTGCACAGACAACCTCGATATTAGAGATATGGATTTCCTCATGCCGATGGAGGGAGATATCGTGGGCAAGGAGCAAGGATGGCCAACTGTGGACGACCCATTTTTCAAAGCAGCCGGAAATACCTTCAGTCATACCAGTGCAAATAACTTCAGCGACTTTCAGAATAATGGCACTTCAAGTTCTGATCCCAATGATTGGAGGAATTATTATTATAATCCAACTGCAAGTGAAACACCACTATACTATTTTAATATTAAAATAAAATCTAGTTATTTAAATACCTGTGCTCAAAAATACTGTGAAGTATCATGTCCTATCGGCACTAATGTACTTGATAAATTTTTTCTCAATGGTGGTACCGAACTTTCTACTCTCAAGTCTGCGTATGCCAATACATTAGCTTCATACAATAGCCTGATTTCGGTCGGTATCACTGCTGCAGATGCCAGAAATACTTACTACAGAATGAAACTAACAGAACAGTGCGGTGATGTGATACGCTATATGCTCAATGATACCCTGCACAACTATCTCGATTCTGCAGCGATCTGGACTATGAAACTCAATACACCTGCGGGCGATTGGTACGCGGCGGATATGTATAGAAACCTTGGATTTAATACATCCGCCACCTCCGTGGTGAATGGTATCGGTACTAGATATAGTGGCTTCATCAATCCCACATTATATTCAGCTCAAAAAAATCTTTTTAGTATTATTACTTCTGCTCAGACGGGCCTTGTCCCGGCTTCATCAGTAGCTTCATACATCACAGGTAGTAGCGACTATGTTACGACTTTAGCTACAGCCTTCCAGATGTCTCGAGGGGAATACCATCCACCGCACTTCTGGACTGACGCACTCAATATTCGATGGAGTGCTGAAAAAGAAATTTATGAACCTCAGATTTCCGTCTATCCCAATCCGACTATGGGAAGTTGTACAATAGAGTGGGGTCCCAACCTCGAATCATCGCAAATAAGCTTATATGATGTTCTCGGAATACTATTGAGAACTCAGCCTCTTTCTCCCGATGAGCGAAGTGTCCGCATAGATATATCCAACCTGCCATCAGGGTTATATCACATAATAGTGCAGCAGATAAATGGAAAGAAACTGCACGCTTCGGTAATGGTAGTAAAATAATTGTTTGATCAAGAAGAACTTTCTTAGATAAATATCTGCTGATGAAATACGTGCTGACTCTTTTGGGCATCATTGCATTCGGTTATATGTATGGCCAACAGAGCTATTTAAGATATTATGACTTCAATACACCCTCTTGTGAAGTGTATGACATCAAAGTAATCGACCATGAAATCTTCGGCACAGGTGTAGGTTGGGATTCTACCATCATAAATCCTAGACAAACATTCTTCATTTTCAAGGCAGACACATGGGGGAATTTAATTAGTTATAAATATTTTCATAGTGAAGACACTTCAATATATACTATAATCACTGGGAGTGCAGAATATTTTCCATGTCTCATAGGTATAGGTGACACATCTTTTGTAGTATGTTATTTTAATATAGATAAGGGACTATTAGAAATTTTCAAATTTGATCTGAATCTGAATCTAATAGTCAAGAATTTTGTCCCAGTACAAAATAATAATTACGGTGTGTTCCCTATAAGATTACAGTACATAGATGGTGCAATTTACTTAACCGGTTATGAATTGATGGGCAGTAAAGCAAGAAGTTTTATATATCGGTTTGATGTCAATCTCAATCTACTGTCAAAAAAGTGGATCCCTGGAATAGGTAATATCCGAGCTTCTGATCTGGATATGAAAGGTAACCAATTCGTATTCAGTGAATTTAACGAGGGAGATAGATATGTGATCACAGATACACTGATGAAAATAAAAAAGACAATACAGTTTGCCGATCGAAAGCCCGATGTCTATCATGAACACCTGCGGAAGACTGTAGATGGGAACTACCTGACTGCGTCATATAATCGGAATGGCACCAAAGAATATACACTCAACATCGTGAAGCGGGATACTTTATTGCAGACATTGTGGAAGTTCAGCATGGGCCCAATACCGGGATACAAAGCTACAGTAGTAGATATTATTCCCGCTGCCGATGGTGCCTGGCTGGCATACGGTCAGGTGGGGGCCAATTTTTTAGATATTCATAATTTAGAGCCGAGCTTGGATACAGTCAACTTAAATATTCTAAGCACCGTAAAATTTACTGAAAGTGGTAAAATACTGTGGCAAAGGTTTGATACCCTGGAGCAAAAATACTACGGTATGAGCGACGGACATAGTGGAGGAATAGCAGCCACTTCAGATGGAGGGGCTCTAATCTCGGGAGACGTCATATGCTTTGATACTGTACGCGTAAATGGGGTGCTGAAATCTAGAGGATCATACAAACACTTTCTGATGAAGATCGACTCCAACGGCTGTGTGACAGGTCTGCACTGCAATGTGGAGCCTAAGATAGACACCATGCTATCGACACATCCTGTGGCAGTAAAGAATGATGAAAAACTCACCATCTATCCCAATCCGACTTCCGGTATGATATCGATAGATCTCGTACCGGGCGCTGAAGGCGGGCAAATGAGCATTTACAATGCGATGGGAGTCCGTGTGGAGCAGAGGAAAATAATGTCTGGTCAAGTATCAATCCTGCTAAACTTTACCAATTACCCCTCCGGTAGGTATGATGCAGTGATCATTAGAAAGGATGGCACTCTCGCTAAAGGCTCTTTTGTTTTGGTCAAGTAAAGGTGTATCTATTCAGTACCCCGCTACGGAAAATGTCTAAATATCAGAGTAAAAATCTTCCATTCAAAAATGGCCAAAACGCCAGTGCGCCAACAGTCGTCCTATCATCTACTCCCCGGTATGCGATAAATAAGTATTATCATTGCATGCTCAAGAGATTCATTCATGTGTGCAAGGTTAAGTTGGTTTATTTTAAAGCTCCTCGGATGGAAGATCGACCTGCACTACGACATACACACTGTGCCGCAAGCGATTGAAGTAGTGATGCAGCACACGTCAAACTATGACTTTCCACTCGGCCTGCTATTGCGCAGTGCGTTGAAATGGGATGTCAAGTTTGCAGCTAAGCATACATTATTTCATGGCCTGAGTGGCTGGATCTTTAAGAAGTTGGGCGGCTATCCTGTGGATCGCTCTCGTCGACTGCATCATACTGAAGCCGTAGCAGAGCTATTTGCTCACGAACCTCGTTTTCACATTTCCATCTCACCGGAGGGCACTAGAAGTAAAGTAGACAAACTAAAGTCCGGATTCTACTACATTGCGAAGGAAGCAGATATTCCCATTATTCTGGTTGCCTTTGACTATGGTACAAAGACTTTTTTTATCAGAGAACCAATAAAGGTGGATATGAGCTATGAAGAGCTTTTGCACATAATGGCCGATTTCTTTGAGGGTAAACATGGCTATCACAGGAATAAAGAATTCAATTTTAACCACTATTTCGAACATGCGACCTAAGAATTCACCTGATAGTCTTTGGCATAGGATCAGCCGCGTCAATGAGATACTGCTGATGGATCGCCGTACTATGTTGCCCCGAAAGCGGTTCAAGATTTCCTGGTTGACTATTATAATTATCTTAAGTGCTGTGATGTTGGTTTGTCTTGTCGGCGGAGCATTGCTGAGTACCCACACGCCACTTTTAAAGTATATGGGAGCTAGACCACGTAATATCCTGACTCAGGATTATACCCGGATTAAATCCAGGCTCGACTCTTTGGAGAGCATGAGTGCCATACGAGACAAGCAGCTCGTGCAGATAGAACAGTTTATCACACGCAGCGGACGAGTGGCGGATAGTGAACGTTCAACCACAGAGACCGCAGAGGATCAGAAGCCGGAGACCAATCTGAAGCGCTTTGCAATACCGCCTTACTGCTGCCTGTCTTGGCCGCTGGAAGGCGAACGGACGGGCGCCTTCAAGCCAGAGCTGAATCACATGGGCGTGGATATTGCAGGTAAACTGAATTCCAAAGTGCATACCATCAGCGATGGATATGTCATCTTCAGCGGTTATGACAAATTATATGGAAATTCAGTCATCATAGTCCATCCAAATGGCATCGAATCACACTACTTGCACAATAGCAGACTGCTCGTCAATACCGGTCAGTACGTCTCCAAAGGCCAGCCTATCGCCATTATCGGCAATACAGGTGAGTTTTCTAACGGACCCCATCTACACTTTGAACTTTGGATAGGCGGAGTAGAGGTAGATCCCGAAAAATATCTTAATATCCGACATCAATAAGTGGGTAATAACCACCTTCGCATACTATTAACATACTTTCTTTTTTATAATATAAATTGATAATCAATGATATAGATATTACATGTATGCAAAAAACATCGTATGTCTTATGATTTGTTTCTTAATGACTTACTTTCTTTATTAATAACCATACACTTTATCGTAATATTTAAGTCTCTGTGAGTAAGGGAATTTCATCTTATGATTTTTTATGAAATCCCTTACCTGTAAAGGGTTTTGGGGAAAAATAATTTTTACTTTTTTCTTTCTTAATGTCAATTACCTATATATTTACGGCATATTTTATCCCTGAGAACATATACATTGTATGGAAAGAAACATTAACACAAAAAAGACAAAAACCAATATATTAGATCATCTCATCAGCGATTTCGAATCCACCTCACAGGGCCAACATATAAGCACCCTGAGCGCAAAGGATTTTGATGATCTGATCCTCTACTACGAGCTCGAATTTATCTTCGATAAGGCGCTGGAAGTAGTGGAAGTAGCATTGGAACATTTGGGTCATCAAAATGATTTGCTGCTGAAAAAGGCACGCATCCTCGTACTGCTCAAGGATCATACCGCTGCTTACGAGACACTCGAATATCTGAATGCTGAGTCAGCCAATGATAATGATGTTCTGCTGCTGAAGGCACAGTGCATGGTTGCGGAAAACAACTATGATCAGGCGTTTGCCTTACTAAAGATGCCTTTCAGAAATGGTAGCTCAGCAGAAAAAATCACTGCTTCCATGCTAAAGGCAAATATCTACGAGGCGCAGAAAGATTTTAACTCCATGTTTGGCACCATAAAGTACGTGCTGGACAAAGATCCATCCAATGAAGCCGCCATGGACAAACTGTGGGCCTATATGGAATCACAACGCAGCTATCAGCAAGGTATTCATTTCCTAAATCAGCTATTGGACAAGGATCCATACAATTATCTCGCATGGTTTAACTTGGGCCAGGCGTATTCCTGTCTGGGAGAGTACGACAATGCACTTTCATCATACGAATACTCCTATGTAATCAATCCGGACTTTGAAGCAGGCTTCCGCGAATGCGCTGAACTGGCCTTCGAACTGGGAAAATATAAAATGGCGCTCAAGGTTTATCTGGAGATACTTGAAATATTCGGACCGGACTGCGATCTGTTTGCCAATATCGGAATCTGCTACCTAAAGCTGAAGCAATTCAAACAAGCCCGACTCAATCTCCGCAAGGCAATGCGCCTAGATCCATACAATGATGAAGTGCACTATAATCTCGGTATGTGCTTCATGTCTGAGAATAAATGGGAGATGGGATTGCAGTTTTTTCTGCGAGCCATAAGCCTGGAAGACAGTTGTGAAGATTATTTCGTGGCTACAGCCGGTGCTTATTACAAGCTAGGTGACCTGGATAAAGCCAATTACTATTACATCAAAGCCACTGAGAAAGGCTCAGATCAGCCGGAAATCTGGATGGAACAAGTAAAATTCCTATACCAAATCAAAGAATATCAAAAGGCACTTGAAGTACTCGAGGAATCTGAGACCTATACTTACTCTGCAGAACTATATTATGCACTGACAGCAGTCTTAATAGCGCTTGACCGCAAAAAAGAGGCTATGGAACAGTTCAAAGAAGCACTAGTGGATGATTTCTATGCACATCGCATCCTTTTTGCCTTTGATAAAGAGCTGAGTACAGATCCAGAAGTGACCTCTGTCTTGCACTACTACCAGCCGGAGGAATAATACCGTATTTGAATCCAATATAATCGGGCTTCTAGATTCATTTACATAGCACCATCTGAAGAGTTGCGCTTTAACTCTCAACTAGCGATTGCCCTCAAAATTGTGTATTTTTCGGTATGATCGAAGATTTTGGCAGCCGCAAGAAAATATTAGTTGCTCCGCTCAATTGGGGCCTCGGCCATGCCACGCGCTGCATACCCATCATCAGAAATCTAGTGTCTGCGGGACACGAAGTCCATCTCGGCTCCGATGGAGTGGCACTTGCTTTACTCCGTGAAGAATTTCCAAATTTGTCTTATATCGAGCTGCCTGGATATAGGATCCATTACCGAGGCAGATCACTTATACGAAGCCTTATACTACAGACACCGAAGTTATTAAAGGCCATTATAGCTGAAAAAAGAGCTGTGTCAGAGTATGTGAGCCGAGGTCAGATCGACATCATTATCTCAGACAACAGGCTGGGTGCACGAACATCACACACGCGTAATATTGTGATGACTCATCAACTGACTTTACTTCTTCCCCATCCGCTGATGTCCCGAATAGCCACCCGGCTCAATCAAGCCTGGCTGCGTAAGTTTGATGCTATTTGGGTACCTGACTCTCCCCCACCTGACAACCTTAGCGGCCTGATGTCAACCGCCGGAACCCTACCAAATGTCCGCTATATCGGTACCCTGACGAGGCTACACCCTTGCAATGAAGTACCTGTGAGAGATTTTGTCGCAGTGCTCTCAGGCCCGGAGCCCGCCCGAACTGAGTTGGAACGCCTCATCATCACACAGTTCCGAGATTTATCCTACTCCTTGCTATTGGTGCGCGGCTTGCCGGGTATAGAGATCCCCTTTTCAGATATGCCGGATCACATCGAGACGGTGACTTATCTGACTTCAGAGCATATGAATGAGGCGATTTGTACTTCTCGCTATGTCATCACTCGCAGCGGATACACTAGTGTGATGGACCTGAGCATATTGGGAAAGTCGGCTATTTTGATACCTACACCCGGTCAGCCGGAGCAAGAATACCTGGGCGTCAGACTGACTGATCATGATTGCTTTGTGGTGGGCAGTCAAAAGGGACTTAATCTGGAGTCACTTATCTCAGCTCTAAAATCAAAGGAAGATGCCTAATCTTTTGTTAAATAGACCATAATAGATAATTAATAAATATAATGTGTTTATAAGTTTCCCATTATTCCCTTATATTTGTTCTCCATCTCAGGGGTGAACACAATATTATCTACATGAATATAGTAATGTAGATTAATAAATCCCTTTGGTGCCAAAATCAAACTCAATGAGTAGAAAAATACCATTAATCATACTTATATTTTTTATTTCATTCTCGAAAGTATCCACACTTAGAGCGCAATATCAGACCTATTCGAATGCTGTAAAGCAGGGCACACGTTGTTACCAACTGACAGACAAGGGTACCAGCCGCACAGGCGCTATCATCAGTGACCAGCAGTATAATGTAAATGCAGATTTTGTAATCGCCGGCACACTCAATTTTGGTGATGATGCAATGGGAGCAGATGGAATCGCTTTTATCATGCTTCCTGATCCTACCGCACTATCAGGCACGCTCCAGTTTGGCGAGGGAATCGGATATGCCGGCCTGCCAAATGCACTGGTTATCGAATTTGATTCTTTCCGAAATAGAAATGTTGGTGATCCGCCTTATGATCATATAGCCCTGCTTGCCAATTCAAATCCCGATCACAGTAAAGCCTCCAATATTTCCGGCCCCTTCCGCGCCAATGCCTCCGGCAATATCAAAGATGGTTTGAATCACGACTTCTTGATCGTCTGGGACGCAAAGGTTCAACTGCTTACCCTTTGGTTTGATTGTAAGAAAGTCTTCGGATATCAGGGAGACATTTCCAGACCTTTTCTCGGAAGTAGCAAGACATTTTATGCCGGCTTTACCGCATCGACCGGAGGTCAGACAAATATACAGACTGTGTGCTTCAAGACGCCGACACAGGTGGATATATTGAAAGACCAGACCTATTGCGATAGCGCTACAGTAGTGCTGGATGGCGGTGTCAACGGATTGATATTCAACTGGACGCCGGCTCAGGGCCTCAGTGATCCGCATAGCTCTAGGCCCACCATATTTTTAAATAAAAGTCGCACGTTTTATCTCAACAAACTTGATAACTGCGGTAATGAAACAGTAGATTCTCTCATCATCAAAATAGTACCCAATGATCTTAAAGTTTCACTGGGCAATGATACTGTCCTCTGTGAAAATGCCAGCCTGGTAATCGGTGTTCCTACCGGTGGGCTCAATTACAAATGGAATACAGGTGCTACAACACAGAACATTACGGTCACCAAGCCCGGCATGTATTCCATTCAGGTGGATGACGGTATCTGCATTCGTCAGGACGAGATCAACATTGATGAGAAGTCACTCCCTACAGTAAGCTTGCCGGCAGATACACTGGCTTGTGACCACGATCCCATCAGGCTGAAAGCCGCCTATCCGGGCGCAGCTGTGAGGTGGAGTACAGGAAGCACGGATAGCCTCATCACCGTCACCGAACCGGGCAACTATACCGCTGAGCTGACTAATGAATGTGGTACTGTGCGGGATGACGTCAACATTGATTATGAAAACTGCTCTAATTACTATATCCCGAATGCCTTTACACCCAATCATGACGGCACCAATGACTATTTTGGACCGGCACCGAGCAGTGCAGTGATCCGCATCGAACAGTTTTACATCTTTGATCGCTGGGGCGGTCAGGTCTATGGCGCCCGCAATATCGATCCACGCGATGAATCACTCCTCTGGAACGGATACTTTAAAGGCAAGCTGGTTGATCTCGGAATCTATGCTTATCTCATCCGCCTGAAAATGAAAAATGGCCAGATCATCAATGCCAAGGGCGATGTGATGGTGGTGAGGTAGAGGAATTGATTGGGTCGCTGCGCTTTGGGTCGCTGCGCTTTAGCTCGCTGCGCTTTAGCGTATTGGCGCTTTAGCGTATTGGCGCTTTGGCATGTTGGCGCTTTGGGTCGCTGCGCTTTAGCTCGCTGCGCTTTGGGTCGCTGCGCTTTGGGTCGCTGCGCTTTAGGTCGCTGCGCTTTGGGTCGCTGCGCTTTAGTCTTTAGTTCCTATCTGAGAAATAATTTGGTTGAAGTTTTTTTGCTTACAGCATATAGCCTAATCCGCTAATCACATCCAAAAAACCGCTCTACGACCAGCTCAGCTTCCTTGCAGGTGACGTCGAGTTCGTCATTGATGAGGATATAGTCAAAGACGTGTTCGTACTGCAACTCCAGTTCGGCTTTTTTCAATCGCTTCTCGATGGATTCAGCCGACTCAGATTTTCTCCTCATCAGCCGCTCTTTTAATATTTCAAAGGAAGGCGGTTTGATGAAAATGATTATACTCTGCTCGCCATACATTTTTTTGATGCTGACGGCGCCCTTCACATCAATATCAAATAAAACGTGCTGCTGCTGACTCCAGATGCGCTCTACCTCTGATTTGAGCGTACCATAGAACTGACCGGGATAGACCATTTCATGTTC
>Ga0209582_1000938_pt1 | contig 15550 bp, 15 predicted proteins | sample KloWWTmetKNB5Kit_FD_187176 | JGI IMG/M metagenome (GOLD analysis project Ga0209582, IMG submission 187176) | Active sludge microbial communities from Klosterneuburg, Austria, studying microevolution and ecology of nitrifiers - Klosterneuburg... | ecosystem: Engineered > WWTP > Aerobic digester >...
ACGAACTTCTTCGTCCTGGACGGCTTGCTCACCCGGGAGTTCGACTGCTCCGCCGACGCGCTGCGCCACCTCGTGCTCCCCGCGATCGCTCTCGCGACCATCCCGTTCGCCGTCATCTTCCGGATCACCCGCGCGTCCGTGCTCGACGTCCTCGACGAGGACTACGTGCGCACCGCGGAGGCCAAGGGCCTGACCGCCCAGGTCATCCGAGCCCGACACGTCATGCGCAACGCCCTGCTCCCCGTCGTCACGACGATCGGCCTGCAGACCGGCGGCCTGCTCGCCGGCGCCGTGCTCACCGAGACGGTGTTCAACTTTGGCGGTATCGGCTCCACCCTCGCCCAGGCCTTCACCCAGCGCGACTACGCGGTGCTCCAGGTGCTGATCCTGGCCACCGCCACGATCTACGTCCTGGTCAACCTGCTCGTCGACATCTCCTACGCGATCATCGACCCGAGGGTGCGTGCCCGATGAGCCCCCGCAACCCCATGAACGCCCGCAAGCAGCGGATCGACGACCTCGCCGCCTCGAGCGTGATCGTCGACGACGCCGGCGCCGTCGACGAGGCCCCCGGAGTCTCCCTCATCGCGAGCGCATGGCGTCGCCTTCGTCGCGACCCGGTGTTCCTCCTCGGTGCCACCATCACGGGCCTGTTCATCATCGTCGCGATCATCGCGCCGTGGATCGCACCGCACGACCCCGACGCCCGCCTGCTCATCGACCAGGTCAGCCGGCAGTCCAACCCCATCCCGGGGCCTCAGGACGGGTTCCCCCTCGGTGCGGACGACCGGGGGCGCGACCTGCTCTCCCGCCTCATCGTCGGCAGCCGCCAGACCCTGCTCGTCGGCGTCGCGGCAACCCTGTTGGGCCTGTTCGGTGGTCTCGTCCTCGGCATTCTCGCCGGCGCCTTCGGTGGTGCCGTCGACGCGTTCGTCATGCGCGCGGTCGACGTCATGCTCTCGATCCCCTCGCTCCTGCTCGCCGTCTCCATCGCGGCGCTGGCACGTCAGCCCAGCCAGTGGACGGTCATCATCGCCATCGCGGTGGTGCAGATCCCGGTCTTCGCCAGGCTCCTGCGCGGCTCGATGCTGGCGCAGCGGTCCAGCGATCACGTGCTCGCCGCCAGAGCACTCGGCGTCAAGCGCAGCGCCATCATCTTCCGCCACATGGTGCCGAACTCGCTGGGGCCGGTCATCGTCCAGTCGACCCTGGTGCTGGCCACCTCCATCATCGACGCCGCCGCGCTGTCCTTCCTCGGTCTCGGCAACCCCGACGACGCCAAGCCCGAGTGGGGCCAGATGCTCGGACAGGCGCAGGTGTACATCCAGGACTACCCGCACCTGGCCGTCTACCCGGCCCTGTGCATCGTCTTCGTCGCCCTCGGCTTCACCCTGATGGGCGAGTCGTTGCGCGAGGCCCTCGACCCCAAGAGCAGGAGGTGACGAGGTGACCGCCACGGCATCCCCTCCCCCCACGACCACCCGCGGTGACGCGCCGCTGCTGTCGGTCCGTGACCTGCGGGTGACGTTCACCCGCCGCGGCGAGAAGCCGTTCAAGGCCGTCGACGGGGTGAGCTTCGACGTGCGCCCCGGCCAGACGGTCGGCCTCGTCGGCGAATCCGGCTGCGGCAAGTCGGTCACGTCGCTGGCCATCATGGGTCTGCTGCCCAAGCGCGGCAACACCGTCGAGGGTGAGGCCTCCTTCGAGGGCGTCAACCTGCTGACCCTGGACGAGAAGGCCAAGCGCGAACGCCGCGGACGCGACATCGCGATGATCTTCCAGGACCCGTTGTCGTCCCTGAACCCCGTCGTCCCGGTGGGGCTCCAGGTCACCGAGGTGCTCGAGCGGCACCGCGGCATGTCTCGCAAGGCCGCGACGCCCGTGGCCCGCGACCTGCTGAAGAAGGTCGGCATCCCCGATCCGGACCGTCGCCTGAAGGACTACCCCCACCAGATGAGTGGCGGAATGCGGCAGCGGGCGCTCATCGCCATGGCGGTCGCGTGCGCACCACGACTGCTCATCGCCGACGAGCCGACGACGGCCCTCGACGTGACGATCCAGGCGCAGATCCTCGCGCTGCTCAAGGAACTCGTCCAGGACACCGGCACCGCCCTCGTGATGATCACCCACGACCTCGGCGTCGTCGCCGGGCTGTGCGACGAGGTCAACGTCCTGTACGCCGGCCGCATCGTCGAGCGCGGCGAGCGCCACGAGCTGTTCGCCGACCCTCGGCATCCGTACACCAACGGCCTGCTGGCCTCGATCCCCCGCCTCGACGCCCCGCGCGGCGAGCGGTTGACGCCGATCCCCGGGTCGGTGGCCGACAACCTGCCGTGGGACAGCGCCTGTGCGTTCGCGCCCCGGTGCTCCCAGCCGGTCGACGCCTGCGTCCACACCACCCCGGCCCTCGACGAGACCGGCCGCCGGTCCCTGCGCTGCCACAACCCCGTGAGGTGACGTGATGACCGACACGACGACCCAGGCAACCCCTCCCTCCGGCGACGAACGCGACGTGCTCGTCGACGTCCGCGGCGTCAAGGTGCACTTCCCCATCAAGCGGGGCGTCATCTTCGACAAGGTGGTCGGCCACGTGTACGCCGTCGACGGCGTCGACCTCCAGATCCGCCGCGGCGAGACCTACGGCCTCGTCGGTGAGTCGGGCTGCGGCAAGTCCACCCTCGGCAAGGCGATCCTCAACCTCGAACCACCGACCGAGGGCAGCGTCATCCTCGACGGCACCGACATCGCATCCCTGCGCGGGGAGGAGCTGCGTCGGCGCCGCAAGGACATCCAGATGGTCTTCCAAGACCCGATGAGCAGCCTGGACCCTCGCCAGTCGGTGGAGTCACTGCTCGTCGAAGGCATGCGTGCCCACGGCCTGGACACCGACGGAGCGAGCACCAAGAAGCGGCTGCGGGAGCTGCTCGCGGCCGTCGGGCTCCCTGCTGCGGCCCTGACGAAGTACCCGCACGAGTTCTCCGGTGGCCAACGTCAGCGCATCGGCATCGCCCGGGCGCTGTCCGTCGAGCCCAAGCTCATCGTCGCCGACGAACCGGTGAGCGCCCTCGACGTCTCGGTGCAGGCCCAGGTCATCAACCTCCTCGAGGAGCTGCAGGACGAGTTCGACCTCACCTACCTCGTCGTCGCGCACGACCTCGCCGTCGTGCGGCACATCAGCGACCGGATCGGGGTCATGTACCTCGGTGGGCTCGTCGAGGAGGCCGGCGCCGACGACCTCTACGGCCAGCCCCTGCACCCGTACACGCGCGCGCTGCTGTCGGCCGTGCCGGTTCCGGACCCGACCATCGAGGACACCCGTGAGCAGATCCTGCTGACGGGTGACCTGCCCTCGCCGTCCAACCCGCCACCCGGGTGCCGGTTCCACACCCGCTGCCCGTGGCGCCAGGAGACCCGCTGCGACGACGAGCGGCCCCCGCTGCGCGTGGTGCAGATCGACGGCGTCGACCCCAGCCACCGGGTGGCCTGCCACTGGGTCGAGCAGATCGCCAGCGGCGAGATCCGTCCGCACGAGGTGGCACCGGTCTACGTCGCTCCGGGTGACGGCGACGCCGGCGCCATCGACGACGACACCTTCACCGGCCCGGCATCCGTGACCGAGGTCATCTGACCCGCCCGGCGCACGTCGGATGCCGCCCGCGCCCCCCGCGCGGACGGCATCCGTCGTCGGGTCCACAATGGCCCCATGAGCCGACTCCTTTCCGCTGACGAGGTCGCCACCCAGCTGGCCGGGCTGCCCGGGTGGTCCCGGCGCGACGAGAGCCTGGTCGCCACGTTCGAGGCACCCGACTTCCCCGCGGCGATCCGCCTCGTCGAGGCCGCTGCCGACGAGGCCGAGCAGATGAACCACCACCCGGACATCGACATCCGCTGGCGCACCACGCACTGGCTGCTGACGACCCACGACGCCGGAGGCCTGACCCAGCTCGACATCGAGCTGGCCCACCGGATATCGGCGGCCGCGGCGGCTCAGGGGGCGTCCGCTCGTGACTGAGACCTCGCCGGGCACGGCACCCGAGCACACCGAGGCCCACGACGGGTCGATCGCCGGCCGTCTCAACGCGTTGCGGGCTGGAGTCCTCGGCGCGAACGACGGCATCGTGTCCACCGCTGGCCTCGTCATCGGGGTGGCCGCGGCGACCACCGACCGCGGCGCCGTGTTCACCGCGGGCATGGCCGGGCTCGCCGCCGGCGCGATGAGCATGGCCGTCGGCGAGTACGTGTCGGTGAGCACGCAGCGCGACACCGAGAAGGCCCTGATCGCCAAGGAGATCCGAGAGCTCGACGAGGAGCCCGAGGCCGAACTGAACGAACTGGCCGGCATCTACGCCGCCAAGGGACTGACCCCCGACCTGGCCCGCCAGGTGGCCGAACAGCTGACCGCCCACGACGCCCTGGGCGCCCACGCCGAGGCCGAGCTGGGGATCGACCCGACCCAGCACGCCAACCCGTGGCAGGCGGCCTGGGCGTCGATGCTCGCCTTCACCCTGGGGGCCCTGCTCCCCCTGCTGGCCATCCTGCTCCCGCCCCTGCCGTGGAGGGTGCCCGTCACCGTCGCGGCCGTGGTGCTCGCACTGGCCGCCACGGGCTGGGTCAGCGCCCGCCTCGGCGATGCCGACGCGCGCCGCGCGACGGTGCGCGTGGTCGCCGGGGGCCTGCTCGCCATGGCGGTCACCTACGGCATCGGAGCGTTGGTCGGCACGCAGCTAGGCTGACCCGCCATGAGCTCTCGACTGCTCGTGATCCAGCACGAGAACGACGCCCCGGCGGCCTGGCTCGGGCAGTGGTGGAACGACCTCGGCTTGGAGCTGACGGTCGTTCGCGGCCACCTCGGCGAGGCCGTGCCGGGCCCGGGGCAGTGGTCCGGGTACGACGGCCTTGTCGTCCTCGGCGGGGCGATGAGCGCCTGCGACGACGCCGTCGCGCCGTGGCTGGCCCCCACCCGCGACCTCATCGCGGATGCCGTGGCGCGCGAGGTCCCCACCCTCGGGGTGTGCCTGGGCCACCAGCTGGCCTCGGTGGCCCTCGGTGGGTCGGTGGGACGCAACCCGTCGGGCCGCACCACCGGTGTCGTGCCGGTGGCCCTCACCGATGCCGGGGCGAGCGACCCGCTCCTCGCGGGCGTCGACGGCGCGCTGGCGGTGCACTACAACGACGACGTCGTGCTCGAGGTGCCCACCGGAGCCACCGTGCTCGCCACCCTCCCCGACGGGCGGCCCCAGGCCCTGCGCTTCGGGCCGAGCGCCTGGGGGGTGCAGTTCCACCCGGAGACCTCCCCCGAGGTGTTCGCGGCCTGGCTGCGCTGGGACTCACCCGACGGCACCACCCCCGAGCAGGAGGCCCTGCTCGCCCAGGTGACGGCTGGCCGCGAGGACCTGCAGAGCACCTGGCGGGTGTTCGCACAGCGCTTCGCCGCCCTGCTCCCCGCGCACCCGGGCGTGCCTGCGTCTCCCGTCACGTCCTGAGTCCCCCGCCGCCGCACGGGAGTAACGTCGGCACCGGCGGGTCCCGCACCCCGCGGTCGACCCAGCCGTGACGGAGCACGCCATGAGCACCTCGACCTCGGCGGATCCTCGCGAACGCATCCTCATCCTGGGTGCTGCGGGACGCGACTTCCACGACTTCAACGTCCTGTACCGCGACGACCCCCACTCCGAGGTCGTCGCGTTCACCGCGACGCAGATTCCCGACATCGACGGCCGCACCTACCCGCCCGCGCTCGCCGGGCCGCACTATCCGCACGGCATCCCGATCGTCGACGAGTCCGGTCTGGAGTCGCTCATCGCGCGTGAGCGGGTGGACACCGTGGTGCTCGCCTACTCCGACCTGGCGCACACCCAGGTCATGCACCTCGCCTCGCGCGTGGTCGCCGCAGGTGCCGACTTCGTCGTGCCGGGCGCCCGCCGCACGACGCTGCGCTCGCGTCGCCCGGTCATCGCCGTCACCGCCGTGCGCACCGGGGTGGGCAAGAGCCAGACCACCCGCTACGTGGCCGCGTTGTTGCAGTCGATGGGGCTGCGTGTCGTGGCGGTCCGCCACCCGATGCCGTACGGCGACCTCGCTGCGCAGACCTGCCAACGCTTCGAGACCCACGCGGACCTCGTGCGGCACGACTGCACCATCGAGGAACGCGAGGAGTACGAGCCGCACATCGACGCCGGGGTCGTCGTCTACGCCGGGGTCGACTACGGGGCCATCCTGCGCGAGGCCGAGGCCGAGGCGGACGTCGTGCTGTGGGACGGCGGCAACAACGACCTGCCGTTCTACGTCCCCGACCTCCACATCGTGCTCGCCGACCCGCTACGGCCCGGTGACGAGGCCGCCTTCCACCCTGGTGAGGCGAACGTGCGGATGGCCGACCTGGTCATCATCGCGAAGTGCGACTCGGCGACCGCCGGGGACATCGCGGCCGTCGAGGCATCGGTGCAGGCGCTGAACCCGAGGGCCGAGGTGCTGCGCTGCGACAGCCCGGTGACCCTCGACGACCCGGCAGCGGTCACCGGGCGACGGGTCGTCGTCGTCGAGGACGGCCCCACCCTCACCCACGGGTCGATGTCCTTCGGTGCCGGTGTGGTCGGCGCGAAGGATGCCGGGGCGGCCACGATCGTCGACCCGACGCCGTTCGCGGTGGGCGCGTTGGCGGCGACGTACGAGCGCTACCCCAACGCGCGCGGCATCCTGCCGGCCATGGGCTACGGCGAGGCCCAGACCCGCGACCTCGAGGCCACGATCCGCGCCATGGTCGACGCCGGCGTCGTCGACGCAGTCGTGTCGGGCACGCCCATCGACCTGACCCGGGTCCTCACCGTCGACGTCCCGCTCGTGCGGGCCCGTTACTCGTTGCGCGAGCAGGAGCCCGGCCGGATCGAGGCGGCGCTGCGCACGACCCTGGGTCGCTGACGGCTCAGTCGTGGGCCGGCCGGCCGTGCAGGGCGCGGAACAGGGGCCCTGCCAGGTCCGCGCGGCGGACGTCCTCCAGCGAGACGACCTCCCCGTCGGGCCCGGCGAGCGGCACCCGCCAGTTCGGGTACTCGTCGCTGGTCCCGGGCTGGTTGATCGCCCGCCGGTCCCCCACCACGTCCGCGAGCGCGACGGCCACCATGCGGCTCGGTGTGAGCGCCATCCACCGGTGCAACGCGGCGACGACGGCGTCGACGTCAGCCACGGCATCCGGCGACAGCAACCCGCGCTCGATGCAGGCGTCGCGCAGCCGGGCGATGGAGGCCTCCTCGATCGCCCGCTCCTCCTTGACCGGGCGGGTCAGCAGCCCCAGTGACTCGCGGATCGCGATGTGCTCGAGCAGCAGGTACCCCGCTGACGGCGGCAGGTCGTGCGTCGTGACGGTCGACAGGCACAGGTCGCGGTAGTGCTCGGGCGGCTTGGGCCGCTCACCCTCCCACTCGAACCACAGGATCGAGGTGCCGATCAACCCCCGCTCGGTCATGTAGTGGCGCACGTGCGGGGCGACGACGCCGAGGTCCTCTCCGATGACGACGGCCCCGGCCCGCTGCGCCTCCAGCACGAGGATGCCGAGCAGCGCCTCGTGGTCGTAGTGCACGTAGGTGCCGTCAGCGGGGGTGCCGCCCGCAGGGATCCACCAGAGCCGGAACAGGCCGATGATGTGGTCGACCCGGATGCCGCCGGAGTCGCGCAGGACGGTGCGCACCATGTCGCGGAACGGGCCGTAGCCCAGCTCCGCGAGCCGGTCGGGACGCCATGGCGGCTGGCTCCAGTCCTGACCGAGCTGGTTGAACTGGTCGGGCGGGGCGCCGACGGTGACCCCCGTGGCGAGTGCGTCGCCCAGGCCCCAGGCGTCGGCCCCGACCGGGTGCACCCCCACGGCGAGGTCGTGCACGATGCCGAGCGGCATCCCGGCCTCTTGGGCCGTGCGCTGGGCGCCGGCCAGCTGCTCCTCGAGCTGCCACTGCAGCCACTGGTGGAAGGTCACCGCCTCGAGGTGGTCCTCGCGGTAGAGGGCGACCGCGACGGAGTCGGGGTCCTGGAGCTCCTCAGGCCAGGTCGTCCACGGCAGCCCGTGGTCGTCGGCGATCGCGCACCACGTCGCGAAGGTCGTGAGGCCGCTGCCCTCGCGCGCGCAGAACTCGGCGAAGGCCTGGTCGCGCTCCGCCGTGCGGCCGGCGCTGAACACGATCCACAGGGCCTCGCGCTTCGCGGCCCAGGCGTCGTCGCGGTTGATCCGGTCGACGGAGTTCAGCGCCGTCGCCACCGCACCGAACGCGGCGACCTTCGCGGATGCCGCGTCGTCGAGGTCGGCGGTCTCGGGCACGTCCGCGACCCGCAGGTAGAGGGGGTTGACGAAGCGCCGCGTGGTCGGCAGATAGGGCGAGGGCTCCATCGGCGCCACCGGCTGCGCGGCGTGCAGGGGGTTGATCAGGACGAAGTCGGCGTCGTGCTCGGTGGCGGCCCAGGCGGCGAGCTCAGCGAGGTCGCCGAGGTCCCCCACCCCCCAGGAGCCGGCGGAGCGGACCTGGTAGAGCTGCGCCATCAGGCCCACGGCACGGCCCCGGGCCAGTGCGGGGGGCAGCTCGAGACGGTGGGGGGTGACCACGAGCGTGGCATCGACGCTGCGCGGGTCCATCGGCGCGGCATCCACGTCGGCCACGATGCGGTGCCACCCGAGCGGCAGGTCCCCGGGAAGCTCGAAGGTGGCCTCGCCGACGGCGACGCCGTCGACGTCGCGGTCCGGCACCCACCGGTCCACCTGGCGCACCTCGCGCACCGAGCCGTCCTCGAGGTGGACCGTGAGGCGGATGCCGGTGCCCGCCGGCACGTGGGCGAACACCCACGGGGTCCACCCCTCACGGGCCACCACCGTGGCGGGGAGGGTGCGCCGCCACGGGGCGAGGTCGACCTCGGTCAGCGCCCGTTCGACCTGCTCGTCGCCGTCGCTGTCGACCCCGAGCGCGGTGAGCACGGCGGTGATCGCCGGGGCCGTCACCGTGACGTGCTGGCCCTGCCAGTCCCAGTACTCCGTCGCGACGCCGTGGGCGTGGGCGAGCTCGACGAGTCGGGGCGACGGTGCGGCGGGGTCCATGGCCCCATCCTGCCAAGCCGGGGCGGGTGGGTCAGACCTCGCCCCGCCACGAGTGTTGCGGGTCGTAGCCGAGAATCCGTCGCGCCTTGTCGATCGACAGGAGGGTGTCGTGCTCCCCGAGGTCACCGCGGACCTCGACACCCGGGAACTGCTCGGCGACGAGGTCGGCGTTGCTGCGGCTCATCACGGTGTCGGGCGAGGCGATGATGAAGCAGTCGAAGCCCGGCACGGTGTACGCCAACGACTTCTCCACGGCCTGCGCACCGTCGCGGCCGTCGATGTAGCCCCAGAGGTTCCAGCGGCGCAGCGCCGCATCGGCGTCGAAGGACGGGAACTCGGCGTAGTCCTCGACGTCCATGACGTTCGAGAACCGCAGCGCGGTGACCGACAGCTGCGGGTGCCACCGGCACAGCTCGATCGCCATCGTCTCCTCGAGGTGCTTGCCGAGGGAGTAGACGGACTCGGGACGGGCCGGGTACTCCTCGTCGACCGGGACGTACGGCGGCGGGGTCTCGAACGGCAGGCCGAGCACCGTCTCGCTCGAGGCCATGACGACCTTGTCGATCCCGAGGCGGGTCGCCGCGTGCAGGACGTTGAAGGTCGTCAGCATGTTGTTGCGGAAGGTCGCCACGTCGGCGTGCAGGCCGGGCGCCGGGATCGCGGCGAGGTGCACCACGGCATCCACCGGTGGTTGCTCGCCGCGTACCCCACCGAGGGCGTCGACGACCTGGCCGTAGTCGGTGAGGTCGATCGCCAACCACCCGCTCCACCGTTCCCCGTGGGTGTCGAGCACGACGACGTCGTGACCAGAGCCCCGCAGGTGCTCCACGACGTGCCGACCGAGCTTGCCGGATCCTCCGGTGACCGCGATGCGCATGGAATGGAGCCTAGAGCGTGTCTGCTAATGGTTGGCGCGGTGGGTCAGGATCACCATTGCGAGGGTGAAGCCGCCCAAGAAGGTGACTGCGTACTTGTCGTAGCGGGTGGCCAGCCCGCGCCACTGCTTGACGCGGCTGAATGAGCGTTCGATGGTGTTGCGCTGCTTGTAGGTCTCGCTGTCGAAGCCGGGTGGCCGTCCGCCCTTGGAGCCCTTGGCCTTGCGGCGGGCGATCTGGTCGCTCTTCTCGGGGATCGTGTGCTTGATCTTCCTGCCCCGCAGGAAGATCCGGGTGCTGGGGTGCGAGTACGCCTTGTCAGCCAGGAGCCGGAAGTCCTGGTCGTACCCGCCCTCGGCCAGGGCCTTGACCAAGGTGGCGAGCATGGGGTTGTCCCCGGCCTGCCCACCGGTCAGCGCCGCGATCACCGGGGTGCAGCCCTGGTCCGCCAGCGCGTGGATCTTCGTGCTCAGCCCACCGCGGGAGCGACCCAGTGCATGATCAGGCGGCTCCCCAGGCACCACCCGCGAATTCGTGTAATTCGACCCTGCCCCCTGTGTCGTCCGCAGGGCCCGCGACGACCGAGTCCCGGCGTGCGCCGGCTGCGTGTTGGTGCGCCCGCACGACCGTGGAGTCGATCGACAAGATCGCCTCCACCTCGTCGTCGTCCAACTCCGTCTGATCGCGCACCGCGGCGAGCATCCGCCCGTACGTGCCATCGGTCGACCACAGCCGATGCCGTTCCCACACAGACTGATACGGCCCGAACGGCGCCGGTAGGTCACGCCAAGGGGACCCGGTGCGGAACCGCCAGATGATCCCCTCCAACGTCCTGCGGTGGTCATTCCACGGGCGACCCCGACGGCCCGCGTCCTGCGGCATCACCTTCTCAAGGACATCCCACAACTCATCACTGATCACGCCGTCACGAAGCATGAGAGCAACGATGCCGGGCCCGGCCTCAGATCTTTAGCAGACACGCCCTAGGTGGTCGGGACGGTTCTCGGTGGTTGTGGACGGTTCTCCGTGACTGCAGGCGGCGTTGCGCCATCGACCAGGTCGGACAGCGTCACGCACTCGTACCCTCGCTGGCCCAGTTCGCCCAGCAGGCGGTCCAGCAGCGGCACCACGCCGGCCCGCTCCGGGCGTCCCTCGTGCAGCACGATGACCGACCCCGGCCGCACCCGCCTCAGCACGAATGCCAGTTCGCGCTCGACGTCACGCACCTCGAGGTCCAGCACGGCGATCGACCCCAGGGCCACCTCGGCCCCACCTGCCCGCACGTCGCGCAGCTGCCCCGGACGCAACCAGCCCGATCCCGGTCGCATGAACCGCGCTCGGATGCCGGTCGCGGCCTCGATCGTCGTCGCCGTCCGGCTGAGGTCCTCGGCAAGGGCAGCCCGCGACAGCAGCCCGGCAGGTCGGTCCGACCATCCGTGGTTGCCGATCTCGTGACCGCCTGCGACAACAGCTCGAGCCAGGTCAGGATGCGCCTCGACGCCTGAGCCGAGCAGGAAGAACGTGGCCCGGGCCCGGTGAGCCCGCAGCACCCCCAGCAGCGCAGTGGTCAGCCCGGGCGTGGGGCCGTCGTCGATGGTGATCGCCACCTGCCGCTCCGGCGACCGCGCACCGAACAGGACCGGACCCCGACCGCCGAGCACACCCAACGCCCGCTGGGGCTGCCGGCGCACGACGTAGGCAACCGCGACCCCGAGGGCCGCCACTGCCACCAGGAACCCGGACCCGGCCCGCGTGGCACTGCCCGCCCACCGGGTGTGGAGCGCGCCCTGGATGCCGGTCCGATCGCCCATTCCGGCCTCCTTCGCGCTGCTGATGGGGAGCACGTCGCTGTCGCCATCATGCGGCACGGCCCGACGGGAGTGATCACTCACAACCGCGCGCCAGGGCATCCCCTTCGGTGTTGAGTTGAGGCGGGTGCCGTCGCGCCGGCGGCAGCCACCCCAGCGGGAAGGTCGGGATCATGGCCGCGGTCGAGGTCAGGGGCCTGCGCAAGGTCTACGGGGAGGTCAGGGCCGTAGACGGCCTCGACCTCACGGTCGACGAGGGTGAGGTCGTGGCCCTGCTCGGACCCAACGGTGCCGGGAAGACCACCACGGTCGAGGTGCTCGAGGGCTACCGGGCCCCGGACTCGGGCTCGGTCGAGGTGCTCGGGTTCGACCCGCAGACCGGGGGCCGAGCCTTCCGGGAACGAATCGGGATCGTGCTCCAGGAGGCTGGCTTCGAGGACACCTTCACACCGCGCGAGCTGGTGCGCCTGCACGCCGGCTACTACCCGCACCCGCGCGCCGTCGCCGAGGTGCTCACCCTCACCGGGCTGGACGAGAAGGCCGACGCCCGGGTGCGGACCCTCTCCGGCGGGCAGCGGCGGCGGCTCGACCTTGCCCTCGGCATCGTCGGCGACCCCGAGCTGCTCTTCCTCGACGAGCCCACCACGGGCTTCGACCCCTCGGCCCGGCGCCGGGCCTGGGAGCTCGTCGAGAGCCTGCGCGCGCTGGGTGCCACGATCCTGCTCACGACCCACTACCTCGACGAGGCCGAGCACCTCGCCGACCGCGTCGTGGTCATCGACCACGGCCGCGTCCTGGCAGAGGGCACCCCTGAGGCGCTCGCGGCCGCCGCGGGCGCCGCGACGGTCATCTCCTTCCGGATGCCGTCGGGCCTCCGGGTGGCGGACCTCCCGGGCGTGGGCCATGAGGCCCGCGTCGCCGGCAGCATGGTCGAGGTGCGCACCGACACGCCCACGGCGGACGTCGCCGAGCTGGCGACCTGGGCGTCCGGCCGGGGGATCGAGCTCGAGGCGCTCGCCCTGGCCCGCCCGAGCCTGGAGGACGTCTACCTCGACCTCGTCGGTGAGGCCGGGGCGGTCGGTGAGGCCGGGGCGGTCGGGGAAGCCGTCGACGCGGACGATGGGGCGACCCGGTGACCGCCCTCGCGACCACCCCGCACCCGCGCCGCTCCGCGGGTGGCTCGGGGGGCTCCGGACCGGCGATGCTGCTGCGCCAGACCAGCCACGAGCTCGCCGCGTTGTCGCGCACCCCGATCACCCTGATCCTCAGCATCGGGCTGCCACTGCTCTTCTTCGTGCTGTTGTCCGCCCTCGTCGGCAACGAGGTCGTCGACGAACGCGGTGGCGTGCGGGTCGTGCAGTACCTGGCACCCGGCATGGCGTCCTTCGGCGTGGTCATGGCGACGTTCTCGTTCCTCGCCGTCGGGCTCGCGGAGGCCCGCGCCACCGGAGTCGTGAAGCGCCAGGCGGGCACCCCCGCGCCCCGGTGGGTGCTCGTCGGCGGCCGAATCGGAGCAGCGCTCGTGCTCGGGCTCACCTCGACCGCGCTCGTCCTCGTCACCGGGGTCGTCCTCTACGACCTGCAGGTGCCGAGCCGGTCGGTGCTCTCGATCATCACCACCCTCGTCTTCGCCTCCGGCTGCTTCAGCGCCCTCGGGCTCGCCCTGGCCATGGCCCTGCCCACGATGCAGCTCACCCTGGCCGTGAGCAACGGCGTCGTCATCCCGCTCGCCTTCATCTCGGACATGTTCATGTTCAGCGGCGACATGCCCGACTGGCTCGAGACCATCGGCTGGATCTTCCCGCTCAAGCACCTCACCGCCCTGTTCGCCGACGCACTCAACCCCTACCTCACCGGCAGCGGGTTCCAGCTAGACCACCTCCTCGTCATCGCGCTGTGGGGCGTCGCCGGGGCCGTCGTCGCGACGGTCCTGCTGCGCCGGGACCGTGACCGTGACGCCTCCCGGGCGACCGCCGCGGGCCGCTCCAGGCGATCAAGGGCCGGGTCCCGCGGCGCGGCCGCCGACGCGAGACCCAGGCGCACGGCATCCCCGGGCGCGGTTGCCCTGGTCTCGGAACAGGTCGCACACACCCAGTCGATCCTGTGGCGTGACGTGTCCGCCGTGTTCTTCGCCGTCGCGTTCCCCGTGCTGCTCGTCGCGATCATCCCCGCCGTCAACGGCGGCGGGGACGTGCTGATGAGCAACGGCGCGCCGCTCGGCACGTTCTACGCGGGGACGATGGCGATCTACGGCGCAGCGGTCACCGCCTACGTCAACATGCCCCAGAGCCTGGCCGAGGACCGTGACCGCGGGGTGCTCAAACGAACCCTGGGCACCCCGCTTCCGGCCCCGGCCCTGCTGCTCGGACGCGTCGTCGGCGCACTCGTCGTCGCCCTCGTCACCGGGCTGGCCATCGTCGTGCTCGCCGCCGTCGCCTACCGGCCACCGCTTCCCCGGGGGATGCCGTCCGCCGTCGTGACCCTCGTCGTGGCCACGGTGTGCTTCGCCGTCGTCGGGCTGGCCGTGATGACCTTCGTGCGCTCGGCACAGGCCGTCGTCGGGGTCACCCTCGGCACCCTGCTCCCGCTGGCCTTCATCTCCGACGTGTTCGTCGTCGGGGCCAGCTTCCCCCCGGTGCTCGAGGCGATCTCCTGGTTCTTCCCCCTGCGGCACGCGGCGGCGGCGATGTCCCAGGCGGTCGGCCCTGACGTCACGGGCTCCGGGCTGGCCCTTGACCACCTCGCGGTGCTCGTGGCCTGGACGTTCGCGGGGGCGGTGGTCGTGGCCCTGCGCTTCGGGCGGGACGTGCCATGATCCGACGCATGGGCTCCATCCCAGCGGGCTGGCACGAGGGTCACCTCGATCTCGCCGGACGTTCCGTGTTCTACCGCCACAGCGACGGGCCGTCGGATGCCGTGCCGATCGTCCACGTCCACGGGTTCGGGATCTCGGGGTCGTACCTGATGCCGACGGCGCAGCTTCTCGTCGGGCAGGCGGTCAACATCGTCCCCGACCTGCCCGGCTACGGCCGCAGCCAGCGGCGTGACCACACCCTCGACATCCCCGAGCTGGCCGAGGCCCTCATCGGGGTCCTCGACGCGTTGTCGCTCGAGCGGGCCGTGCTCGTCGGCAACTCGATGGGCTGTCCGATCCTGCTCGAGGTGGCCCACGCGGCACCGGAGCGGGTCGAGCGACTGGTGCTGGTGTCGCCCGCGGGGGGCGTGCACAACCAGCCGCTGGGTCGGGCCGTGGTCCAGCTCGCCCGCGACTCCGTGATCGAACCGCCGCGGATGGCGACGGTCGCCGTGCCCGACTACCTGAAGTTCGGCCCGGTGAACGCCCTGCGCCTGTTCCACCAGCTGACCCGCTACCCCTCGCTGGAGCGGCTCACGCACACGCCGGTGCCCTCGCTCGCGGTGCTCGGCAGCCTCGACCCGCTGCTGCCCCCGCCGCACCGGGTGCTCGAGGTCGCGCGGATGTCGCCCGACCACGTCACGCTCGTCGTGATCCGTGGTGCCGCCCATGCCCTCAACTACAGCCACCCCGGTGAGCTGGCCCACGTCATCACCTCGTGGCTGGATGGCGAGCCGGTGACCGACGACCCGGACCAGCCCGGTGAGGCCCGGGTCATCACCGTCACCCGCGAGTGACCTGACCACGGGGGGGGAAGCGGCACGGGGCGAGGTCGCCCGGCGCGGCGAACGCAGTCGTCACGCGGCGTTCACCTCGTCACGCCAGACTGGGCACGTGGAGCCTTCGACGCCGTCAGGCGAACCCTCGCAGCGTGACCTCG
>Ga0209582_1000940_pt1 | contig 15544 bp, 16 predicted proteins | sample KloWWTmetKNB5Kit_FD_187176 | JGI IMG/M metagenome (GOLD analysis project Ga0209582, IMG submission 187176) | Active sludge microbial communities from Klosterneuburg, Austria, studying microevolution and ecology of nitrifiers - Klosterneuburg... | ecosystem: Engineered > WWTP > Aerobic digester >...
GAAGACAAGACAAGAATCAAATTGTTTAAAATACACAAATTTCAAGTTCGACATGGTATGACTTGAAACTTTCATTTCATTTTTTCAAAAAAAATACTTCCTAAAGTGGAAGCATTTTTGGTAGCCCATAGAGGACAGTTATCGAACCAAATTATTGAAAGATTCAGCAAAATATATGAATTGAAAGGGGTTTTGAACGTTTCAATGCTAGAACCTGCATTGTTGTCTGGTGGTTGTAAAGTGGCTATTTGATTAGGTTTTAATTCCCACGCAGGTATCCAACCAAAGTATCTTTATAAGAGATATTCATTCTTATATATTTATTTTAATATCTAAGAAGCTGTTTTACTTTATTTTCCTCTAACCCAAAATAAGTACAAAATTCATCAATAGTCACTAATTGGTGGTCTTCCTTATTAAACTTAGATTTAATCTTTTTAATAATTTCTCTACCCCAGCGTTCGCTTTTACCAGTAACTATCTGTACATCTTTTGGATAAATACAAATTCTTTCCATAACACAATTACAATTTTAAACAGTATAATATTTAGCAATCTTGTTATACAAATATACGCAATTAAATGATAGGAAAAAAGATGTTGTATTGGAATAAACGGCAGTATCGGAATAGTTCGGAAGTCCATGTTTTACAAGTATTTAAAGTGATATTATATTTGGAGCATGGTTCAAAATTATAAGATATTATTGTTCATTATTTCGTTGGCGTTTTGCCTGAAATTATCAGCAAATGATAGTGCAAGAGTTGTGCGTGTAAAGGATGGCGATACCTATGTTTTGAGAAAAGGAAATACTGATTTTACTGTAAGGCTTAAAAATATCGATTCACCTGAATTAAAACAACCCTATGGATATTTATCATTCGTTAATACAAGCAAATTATTATCTGGTAGGATGGTTTCTTATGACAGTACCGGGAAGGATTTGTATGGTAGAGTTCTTGCTGATATTTGGATTAATAATCAACGACTGGACAGCACGCTAATAAGCAATGGCTGGGCTTGGCATTATCAACAATATAGCAGTGATACACTATTAAATTCAATTATGAAATTAGCAATAAACGAAAATAGAGGTCTTTGGAAATGTGGAATGATAGGCATTTGTCCGCCATCCTTATGGAGAGGATATAATTTAAAATACAGGAACAAATACTGTAATGGTTGTAAATAATTTTTTAAACATTTAAATCTAAAAAAAATGGCTAAACAAAAAGGTCCCTTAAAATATGTCGGAACTATCGGCGACATAAGACACTTTAAAATCAAAGGGCAAGAAGGATTTTTCGCAGGGATGGTTGGCGGTCCTACCGATACGCAAGTTAAAACAGCGCCAGAGTTTCAGAGAACGCGCGAGAATATGTCAGAATTTGGTGGCTGTGCTAAGGCAGGAAAATCAATCAGAGTTGCAATGTCTGAAGTACTTAACGGAATGACTGACCCACAATGCACTGGCAGGTTGACTTCCATCATGAAGAAGATCAATTTGGAAGACGGTACTGAAGCCCGTGGAGAAAGAAAGGTAGAAATCAGTACACAGCGCACGTATTTACACGGTTTTGGATTTGATAAAAACATTTCCTTTGCCAGTATTTCTTATGTACCGTACTTGTTGAATCACTCTGTAGACCGATTAACAAGTAATTTTACTACACTTGCTGCTACTCCTGCAAGTTCAATAAATGCTCCTGCAGGTGCAACACATTTCAGGTATATTAATGCTATTGGTGTTGTTTCAGATTTTGCTTTTAATGCAGCAACAGGTACTTATGAACCAACAAACCCAGAATTAAATGAGTTGAGTAATACAACTTATGGAGCTTACTCACCTTTGAATGCAGCTTATGCAGGTGAGGTATTGGATGCATCTTTGCCGGTTGGTACAGTAATGACTGTGGATGTATCGGTCTTACAATGCATCGGTATTGAGTTTTTTCAGGAAGTGAATGGAAATTATTACAGATTTTCTTCCGGCAATTGTTTAACCATTGACAATGTTTACTAGCATGAGAATTTCAACTGCAATAAATAGACGAGCCAAGAGAGACGGAAGAAATCCTTCTACTGGCGCAATTGTAATTCCCATAGTACCAGTTGTTATTGGTGACTAGTTATATAGTTTGTTTTTGTGAAGTATGGTTTTGAATCCTGCATGAAAGTGCAGGATTTTTTTATTTTCTATCATTTTGATATATATAGTCGGTATTAGGTGCAATCATGTATGACTTATGTATAACTCATGTATGCCTTACCTATTCTTAAATAAAAGACCTTTTATAAAAAATGGCTCTCCTGGCTTGTCTGATTAGCTGCAGGTTCTTTTCATAGAGATTTTCTAAATCCTCGAATTTCTTCGCCTGTTGGATGGCAGCTTGAAAATCGGCTTTATTTTGATTTGATTTAAGCAAGGATTTGGAAAGGCACTCCTTTGTGTCATCTATTGTGATAAATTGAATTACAGAGCCTTTCAGGTAGTAATGAAAGGATTTTGAATACCAGAGCGCAAAGCAAAGCCAGTAAAGTTGGTCTTTCTCTTCTTCGCTTCCGGCAATACATACGAAACAATTCGGGCAGGATGATTTCATTGGTTTACCGCTGTTCATTCCTTTGTTGAGGATGAAAAAATAATGACCTTCGTAATTGAAGTTTTTGTTAAATGTTTTGAGTTGTACATTACGCATAGTATGAGCATTAATTTTTATGCTCGCTGCGCTTCGCGCATCACCCATAAACCCAAAAGAAAACAAGAAAAAAAAACGGCAAAAAAAAAGAAAAAAGAAAGCCATTATTTCAAGGGTGCTAGGATTGCTATGCAAGGTTTTTGGAAAAAAATACTACCTCTTTTAGCCTTTAAAAATCCAACTATAGAAAAAAAGAGTGTGGAGATTTTTTTACAAAATACATTTTAACCTTGCAGAGCAATACCGACGCACCCTTACCTTTGCTTTCTTTTTTATTTTTTGGGTATATGTGTGCTGTTCAATTTCCAACTAAAATAATGGAGGGTTGATTTTGCAGAATGATTGGTATATGTAGGATGGGGCAAGGGTGCGAATGCATGGAATTGAAAATGGTTTAATTTAAGATATAGGATTAATGGAATGCAGGCGCACGCTTGCTTTAGGTGCTGAGGTGGCTTGTGTAATGCAGCTACAGCGGAATGTAGCAAGCGACCGCAGGCACATTTTGGTTTCCTTTTACGGAATGACTGGTATATGCCGAATGGGGCAAGGGTGTGACTGATAAAATAAGCAAAAATTTAGTGGGTGCTTGAAGTGTATTGAGCAACTGCATGAAGCGTTGGCTTTTTTGTATCTTTTCTAACACAAAAAAATAAGATAGGCAATGCAGATGCCAATGCACAAGAGCAACAGGGTGGCTTTTGCTTATTTTATGCAGGCGCAACTCTTGCTTTACTGCGCTTTTGGTGGCTGCTTAGTTTGGCTATCAGCAGGGCAAGTAGCGACCAAAAGGCGCGAGCTTAATGTTGGCTTTTCAGCATTTATAAAAACACCTTTAAAAAACTACATAATTTTTATAAATGATGCTGTGGTGTTGGCTATTTAACATAGTGTGCTTATGGGACAGACATAGCTTGGCATGTCAATAAGCGTGGCATGGCTGTACCATAAGACCACATTATGTTTAAGTAGCTTCAGACCATTTTTATTGGCGTGTCTTTTTGTTTGTAGCGTTGGATAGGGCTTTGCTTTTTTGTTTTCACGCAAATGCGCAAAGAACGCAAAGGTTTAGATACTGAAACAAGTACAGTATGACGAATGGACAAAAAAGCAATGTACTATACTGCATTGGTTACAAAAAGCATGACAAAAAAAATGGGCTGCAACACCACAGATGCAGCATCAGGGTTAGCTTTAGTTGGAATGCTGCATAAGCCTACATATTATAAGCAAGGCAATGTATAAAAAGGCAATACGCACATTGTTTTTTAAAGATATATGTAATTTTTTTTCCACTAATGTATTATTTTAACAAATTTTTTCGTAAAATTGTTAAACAATAATAAAACTATAAACTATGAATTACAAAACAGTGCCATTTACGGCAAAAATATCACAAAGCGATACAACACAAATGGTTGCTCAACAATTAGAGAATCTAATACAAGATTATGCTAAACAAGGTTGGGAATATGTATCATTTGAAAATGTGGAAACACAGGTAGCACCTGTTGCAGGATGTTTTGGGCTAGGAGTTGCTAAACCAGGTTATACTACAAGTTTTAAGGTTGTTGTTTTCAAGCAAGCATGAAATATATACTATTAGTATTTATTCAATTATATTGGAAGCTAATACCTCAATCAAAAAGGAAAGTATGCTTGTTCAGGGAAAATTGCTCAAGTCATATTTATAGAATTACAAATGAAAATGGATTTATAAAAGGTATAACAGCTTTGAGATTCAGAATAATAAAATGTAGACCTCAGTATGAATTGTTAAAAGTTGATAATACATTTATATTAAGGTTGCAGGATGGGAGCGTGATAAATGAAAATGAAATTTCGCAATTTTTATTACCTCCATATAATTATAAGTTCAATAACATAGAAAATTAAAACAACAATTATGAATTTAGACACTTTAAAAAAATCAATCCTTGAAGATGGCAAAATAGATGCCAATGAAGTAGCTCAGATTAGAGAGTTTGTTTTTAAAGATGGCGAGATTGACCAATATGAAGCCAACTTATTGTTAGATTTAAATACCGAATGCTCAGATGCTGAGAATGATGCATCATGGCAGCCACTTTTTATTGAAGCTGTCAGCAGTTATTTATTAGATGATAAAAACTCACCTAATATAATTGATGAAGATGAAGCTAAATGGCTAATTTCAAAAATAGGTGAAGATGGACAAGTAGATAAAAATGAAAAGGCATTATTACTACACCTAAAAAATAAAGCACAGTCAATGCCAGCTTCCTTATCAGAATATATTACTAAGTATGCATAAACTTAAATATTTATTGGTTGTTTTTGTCGTTTTACTCATGAGCGCCTGTACTTCAATACAGAAAAAATCGTTTATAAGTAGTTTTGATACATTTATATCAGACGTTGAAACAAACTATAAAACTTATAAAGAAAAAGATTGGGAAGAAGCGGACTTGATATATAAAAATTTAATGGATGTTGATTATGTGAAATACCAGACTTCATTAACAGATGCTGAAAATTCACACGTTAACACATTGATTGGAAAATACCAAGCATTGAAATTAAAATCCAGTTTATTTGGAATAAAAAACCAATTGCAAAATGTAATACAACAGGGAACTACAATTATTGATGAAATAGTATCTGATACAACATTATTAAAATAAATATAATAAAGTTATATGAAAATGAAAAATGAAATTAATCAAAAACGTTTTGGATTGCAATTAGGTTCTTATATTATCTACTTTGTTATTTTATGCATAACTATGCTAAGTTCATGTTGTCATGATGAAGTTGTTGTAGATGAAGAATTGTTGATAAAATATAATGAAATAGCTAATCCTGTTAAAACTATTAAAAATACAGAAGGAATTGATTGTTACATAGATTATTCTGATGGCATGTGTGATAAAATAAAATCAGTCAGTAATTACTATTTAGAATTAACTGATTTTTTAAAAGGTAAGAATAATTCCGTTAATTTTTTTAAAGTTGGTGCTTCTGATACCACACCAAAAATAAATATAGATTCACTTGAATCAGATTTTAGAAATCCAAAAAATTATATTGATCCTGTTTCAAAATTACATGCTGCTATTAGTAAGATGACTGCAAGTAAAAGTAAATCATCTATTTTTATTACTGATTTTGAAAAAATTGAAGGAGGAAGAGTAATTTCTAATCCTCAAGCTCCTACTGCTTTTCTAAAAATGATTGACAATACAGCATGGGCTCAAAATGATTTCAAAGAATGGTTAATGTCAGGTAATCAAATTGATATTTTTGCTAGGAAAATTGTAGTAAAACTAAATGATAATATGTTATATACAATTGTATTTACACCTGACGGAATAATAAAAGATGAAGCTGCTTACAAGAAATCTGTACTAAAATTCTTAATAGATAAAAAAGATGACAATACTATTCATACAACATATACAGCGAATAATTTTAAAATAGAACAAGCTGGAAAAGATGAAGCTATTGGTGATGCAAACGATAATTTAATTGTGCAAAAAAATATTACTAAGACTAAAGATAAAGGATTTGAATATTATCATTTTAAATCAGAGGATTTAATTAGTTTGAATACTGATGAGAGCCAAAAGGATAAAAGGATAATAAATAAATTAAAAATCACACCACAACTTCCAAATTTTACTGATATTAAATTTGATATTAAATCATACGATATTACATCTTCAATAACAGAATTATCTAAATCATTAACTCAAGAAGCACCAGAGATAGATAGTAATGTTGAAACAGGTGTTAAAGATACGATTGCAAATAAACCAATTAAGTTTAAATATGAGAAAGGGCAAGAAGTAAATGATATTTTTGAATTTGTATATAATACAGATACAAAAGAAACAGGCATAAAAATTAAATCAGATTTTACTGGCGTTACTGAAAATTTAATTTATAGAATTGATATAATTGTTAAAACGGCAAAATTACAAGATTTCACTGTAGAAAATACTTCATTTAATTTAAATTATCCAAGTAGCTTTTCTATTAATCCACTTTCAAGAAGTTTAGAATATGCAATGAAGGATGTCTCCACAAATATTGAAGACAGAATAATTTATTCAATATATATCAAAATAGATAAATAATTATTAATTTAAAAAAAATATTTCTATGTTAATGACAATTCTTAATTTAATTACTATAAAAACTCCTGCACAATTAAGTTCACTTTCAATACAGACGTATATTCTAGGTGCAATACTAGGTGTTGTTTTACTTTTAATTGCAGCAATTATAGCTACAATGATTGACTATATAGGTGGCTCAAGTGATGAAGACTCTAAAAAGAGAAGATTTTGGTTTTGGGTATTATTCTCTTTATCTTTTATTGGATTCTTTCTGTACAATATGTTTATTGTTTCAAAAACTATAGCACCAAATTTGGAATCTAAATTTATGATAACAAATATAATTGGGTCAATTATTGCTACTGTAGTTTATTTAATTTTAGGTATAATTCTTAGCAAAATATTTTCAAAAGGCAAACTTGGTAGTTGGTTTCCATCTAAAAAAAATAACTAGTAATACATTTTCATCTTAATCAAATAATATGGCAGCAGAAAAATATTTTATTATCGGAATTGGTGGTACAGGAATGCGTTGTATTGAAGCTTTCACTCATTTATGTGCAATAGGATTGTTTGATAATAAGGAAATTGATATTCTTTCAATTGATACTGATACAAATAATGGAAATAAAGGAAGGAGTGAGCAATTGATTGATCGTTATATAAGAATAAAAGGTGGTGCTGATGGAAAACCAACTGCAAATTCATTCTTTACAGCAAAATTAAATATTTACAAATTTGCTCCTGAATATTCCGGAAATCGCCTAACTTATGAATTGATAAGTGGTCTAAATTCTGGTTCGGCAGATACAAAAAAAGAAAACAAAGCTCTATCTGATTTATTTTTTGATGATGATGTTCAAAAATTTAAATTGGATCATGGTTATCGCGCTCAAACACATCTAGGCTCACACCTAATGTATCACTGTATTGTTGAAGCAGCTAAAAATGTATCGAAGGGAGGTAGAAGAAAGGAAGATTTGGAATTAGCATCATTTTTAGATAAGATTTATCAGGCAGGTGAGAATGCAAGAGTATTTATATTAGGCTCTATCTTTGGTGGAACAGGTGCATCTGCGATTCCCATTATTCCTAAAGCTCTAAAAGATGCTGTTAGAATAAAAGATAAAAACGCAGAAATACATCCTAAAGCCAAATTTGCATGCAGCTTGCTTTCAGAATACTTTAATTTTGATGTTACTGGTATTGCTGCACAAAAGAAAGAAGAAAAAATTGTTGCTGATTGTAATAATTTCTCACGAAATAGTCAAGCCGCATTAATGTTCTATCAGGCTGATGCTACAGTAAAAGCAACTTATAAATTGATGTATCACATTGGATGGCCAAAAAAAGCAGACTTTAGTCAGGGAACTACCTCTGCTAAAACAATTACAGGTGGTGGTGAACAAAAAAATCCTTGCCATATCACAGAATTATTTTGTGCATTTGCTGTTTATGATTTTTTTAATAGAGTTGATGGTTTGGATCAGCATGATATAATATTTAAATCGGCCAATTTTCAAAATAATTCTTTTCTTTTTGAGTTTAAAGATTTTTTAGGTGCGGATAACGCAAAAGAATTGATGAACAAGATGGGGTCTTTTCTTGCTTTTTCTCATATTATTATTAACGCAGAAAAAGGAGGCTTTGGACAAAATGGAGCTGCAAATTTGGTTAAAAAATTTAAAGAATTTAATATTCCTGATTATATTAATCTCGATGTTAACGATGCAAAAGATATTGATGAATTCGTTAAAGCCTTTTCCTTCAATTATGATACGAAAGGTGAGATTATACCAGGTTGGCTATATCAAATCAAACAAAGCGTTGAAGGTGATTTTCTATTTACAACCGATGCATTAAGTACCAATAAAAAACAGTTAAAGGAATTTAATTTTGGACAATTATTTAGAGAAGAGGCATACCAATTTGCTAAAGATGGAAAGATTATGTCTGGAAAGCCATATGAAGAATTCCGTAATACAATACAAAAAGATTTAACTGTGAAACCTTCTCCAGATAAGCAAAAAGTAGAAAGGTTAAATGAAAGGTTCTTAGCACATACCTATAATACACTAACCAAATTATATAAAATAGTAAACTTGTAATTAATTTAATGCAATGGCTGAAATAAAAAATTTAAAACCTCTTGTAATTACAACAAGGAATGTCCAAGCATCGGGTTCTGAATATATTTGGAATAAACTCCAAAATCCCGAAGTCTTTATTGGTGGTATTATAACACAAGAAGTAAATATCGAGAATAGTGATGAATTAAATAAACTAATTTCAGGTATACCGACACCGTTTGCCCGTACAGCAATGTTCAAATATGCAATCAACTATGTTGGACAAGCGGGTGAAGAATTAACTGGCTTAATGTCTTTTTATAAAACTCTTCAAGATGAATGGAAAGGCTTGGTTGCTTGTATCGCTTTGGATAATCAGCCCTTATCAATAGAAAAAATTATTTTGGATTATTCCGATAATAAAAGTATAGAAGAAACATTAAACTTATACGAACCAAAGGGTTCTATAGGTAATATGTTATTTGAAGATAAATCAATGTGGTGTAATCAACAAGAACAGTTAGATATTACACGAAAAAACTCTCCATTCCTTTATGTAATACGTTACAATGGAACAGTTATAGGAGCAACCTCACCTGAGTCATTCTTGTTTACAGCCCCTGTTTATAATATCAATAGCAATAAGGGCTTTTATAGTTCAATTACTAAGAAATTTACCGACCCACTCAATGCTAGCCTTACTAGAGAAGAAATTGAGAAACTCTATGTTTATGTTAATCACATAAATAATTCCATTGATGCATTTGTAGCGCAATTCACTAGAAAGGTGCCTGATGTTCAGCGGATTTCAACCTTCTTAAATAACTGGCTTTCTGAAATAAGATTAAAGGCAGAATCTAGTGGCTATGAAATTGATGAAAATGCTATCGTTCCAAACCTTAATAAATTCAAACCACCATTTGATAAACTCTTCAATTTTCAAACAACGCTTTACGGCTATGGGGGAAGAATCTCATCTGATATTACGACACTTAATTTGCCTGAAGGTATTTCAGCAGTAGAAGTTGAATTAGCTGAACTATTACTTAATCCTGACCTTTGCACGGTTTCTGAAATTATCTTTGACGATACAAAAGATGCTGCAAATTCGGGGGTTCACATGTTAAAAGCAATTTCAGATAAAGGTGATAGATATTTTACATTGCCCCTTTCTGAAAAAGGGCTAGCAATTTTTCAGGATGAAATTGAAGGATTATTAGAATCAGGTGGTGATATTAGATCTAATCTTACATCGATATATGATTTAGAAACAAAAACATTACAGGTTACTTTACAGGTTGATGTTAATGGTAATATAACTTCTTTTACAAAGAAATATAAAGAACCAGTAAAGATTAATGGGCAGAAAGTTATTTGCTGGCCAGATTTTATTTCTAAAATCTGGAATAAATATTATCTCTACTCTGAACTGCCTCATAATGCTCCAGAGTTAAAAGTCTTTCCATTGCGTGCAAATAAAAATGATTTTCGTTTAATTACTGAAATTATAGATGGTAAATATCAATTCAAGAAAATTGCTGTAAATGGAAAGAAAATAAATTCAGATGATTCTGCTGATATTATTGTTGAATACGACATAAATAAATTAGGTTCATCAGATTTGAAATATGAAATTTATGAAAGTACCGAACCATTTAAAGGTGTAGAATTTCAATTTAAATCTAAACCTTCTGGTTATTTAATCTTTAAAAAAATTGAAACATCACCTTCGACTTTAAAAGATAGAAGAGTAAATTCGCTTGATATTCCAGTTAGGGTTGGTTTTGATTTTGGCAGCAATAATATATGCATAAGTTATTCAGATATTGGTGGAAGTCCCAAAACAGTAACGTTTAAGAATAGAAGAAAATTTCTTTTAGGTTCTGAAATTTCAAATAATGACAAAGTGCCAGCAGTGCCTCATGAAGTTTTCTTTTTTCAAAATGAACAAACCGATGGTAATTTTGTGAAATCAATGATAATGATTCATGATGAGAAGAGATTAAAAGATATTGAAGTTGATCCCAAAAAAGTAATTAGCGAAGCAGTAAAAGGTGGATTTCCTGTTTTTGAAAAAAATATGCCAGTTGAAAATAGTGACGATAACACTCACTTTATAAAGTTCTCAAGTCAACCATCTCATATGAAATATAATATGAAATGGAGTAATAATGATAAAGAAAATGGATATAAAGAAGGGTTGCTAAAATTGTTATGGTTAAAAACATATGCAGAATTATATGCAGAAAGAAGGTATCCTGTTGCATTAATTTGGGCTTACCCGTCATCAATGAATGTGCAAATACTTACTAAATATAATAATTTATGGGATCAAGTTGCTAAGGAAAACCCATTAAGTGGTATTGAAAATGCAGTTGTTGCTAAATTCTTTGACCGATTTAGAAGCTCATCAGCCACAAATGATTCAAGTACTGGTAGACGTGGAGGTATAAAGAGAGGAAACGTAACAGAACAAATTACAAATGAAATAATAACACAACCTATAAATGGATTATATGCACAAACTGAAGCTGCTGCTGTTTGTAAATTTGCAATATCTGTAAAACTATTAAATGTTGATCCTCGTTCTATTATAATTGGATTTGATGTTGGTGGTTCGACTACTGATGTGTTATGTATATCTGATAAAAAATCAGGTGATGCTTCTAATCCTGATAATTCAGAAGCAACATTAATAAAGCAAAGTTCAATAAAGTTTGCGGCTGGACGGATAGCAGATGCTACGAAGAAATCAAAAAAATTTCAAGAAGTATTAAAATCATATTGTAGAAAAAAGGAGTTACACATACATGGAATTACAGTACTTCCTGAAAAATTAAATAGCAATACCTCACCGTTCTATTATAATTTAATTGTAGATAGATTAAAAGATGAAAGTGAATTATCAGAATTTTATACAATTATTGCAGCTGATTGTCCCGAACTTTTTGTACTCAATGCATATATTACAGGTCTTATTCTTTTTTATAGTGGTAAATTAGCTAATAGAATACATAACGAGCAAACTAATAATACGAGAGATTTTACAGGAGTTTTTGAAAATGTAACACTTGGTTTCTTTGGAAAAGGTGGACGAATTTTTGATTGGCTTTTAGCTGTAAATGAAACATCAGGATTTGATTATTACCAAGCTTGTTTTGATTCAGGGTATGGTCCAAATTCACAAAAAGATGTTAAACAATTTTTTATAGAACCATGTGATAATTCATTAGTCAAAACAGAGGTATCATTTGGATTATCTTCTGAATACAAATTAAATATTCATTCTGATACTATTAAAGAATTAATTGGGGAAGAAGGATATACATCTAATGGTGCATTAATTGAATCTTTTGATGCTGTTGAAATTAATTATATGCAGAATTTTGGAAAGAGCCAGTTTCTACCACCAAGAGAATTCAAGACATTCAATTCATTTTTTGATATTTTTTCAGAATACTCAAAACAAACATTTGGTGTGAACTTGTCAAATCTTAAAGATCAAATAAATTCAATGAGCTTAGCTCCATACGTTCAAAATATACCTGAATACAAAATGGCTGCATCACGACCGGAAGAATTTGATTTTGAAGCACCAGTAATTGTTCTTGAAGGCATGTGTTTTTTAGATACAATTTTAATGGAAAAATTATTTGGGAAATAATACATAAATGAATAAATCACTATCAATAACATTCTTTGAAGATCATTTTATATGCACCATTTTGCCTAATGAAAGTGCTTGGGAGGTTCTTAAAGTAAATGGTGAATTCAAAATGTTGCTTTATTTTTATGTTAGTGGTCGTGAAGTAAGAAATGATAATTTCGCTAAAGAAAGATATGAAGCAGATGATACTTATGCATTTGGTGATTTTTACAATACAATATTAGATAAGAATAAAACATTCAGAAAGTTTGATTTAGAACTTGAACCTATTAATCTTCTTAAAGATGTTGTTGAAGAAGTGAAAGCAGTATATGCTGAAAGAATTATTTCATTTTTACCAGACTTTAATATTAATGATGAAATTCCTTTAAATATTTGTTTTATACCTGGTATTAGCACAGAGTCACAAGAATTAATTTTAAGTTATTTTTTAACTGAAGGGTTTAGTTTAAACTGCAAAGCAGATTATTTTGAATCGTATATGAAAATACTTCAAAGAAAAGGGATTATTGCCAATAAAATAAATCTATCAATTGTTGAATCATATTTTGGCGATTTACTTTTTCACTATATAGAATATAATGATAAAATAACTAAAAAAGAAACAGAAAAATTAATTGGCAAAGGCATTGATTACAGGATTGGCAATCTTGCTAAATTAATTGTTGAAAAAGCAGCACAAAAAAGCTCATCTCGATTACTAAATGATGTTGCGCTCTTAGATCAAGAGATAAAAAAATTTCACCGAAGGGCTTCAGTAGAAATAAATAATTTTTATTATAGTGAACTTGATATTAAGATTGAACTTTCGGATTTTACTTCTGCTCGTATAATTATAGACCAACGAGATTTAGAAAAGATGTCTATTGAATCTTTTCAGTATATTAAATTTAGATATGAATCCTTTATATCTAAACATTCAAATCTTGCCCGTACTGAAAAAATATTACTAAATGGCGATGTTCTTTCATCTGATGCTTTTACACATTTTTTTGAAAAAACTTTTGGTTCAAGCAAAGTAATAAAACCCGCTACTAATTTCAGTGAGTTTTTATCACTTGGTATTTTTTCAAACACACCTACATTTATTGTATCTGAAGATATAGAAAGTATTAGTAACTTACTCTTACAAATTGAATCTGAAATGGCTAATAAAAAAGAACTAGAAGCTGAATTAGCTAATTTAGCTTCAGAATTAAAAAAATTGAGAGATAAAAAGAAAGAACTTTTATCTGAAAAAGAAAAACTTGAAAGTGAAATAAAAGCACTAAAGCCTTCGGATAAAAAAGATGATAAAAGAAAAATAGTTGAGGATGATTTTGATGAGTTTTTTAATGATGCAAAATCAAAAAAAGAAATTAAAAAAACACCAATTAATAAATCAAATAATAAAAAAGACGATTTCGATTTTTAACCAATAAACTCAAATAATATGGAAGAAGAAATTCAATTAAGACCTAAGATAACACTTAGAAGAAAGCAAGTTGAAACAATTACACCATCATTCAAAAAAATGGTAGTTAAGTTAGATTGGCAAAGTGATGTAGATTTAGATTTAATGGTTTTTTACAAAGCTAAAAATGGTGATACAGGTGGAGTTTTTTCAACTTTACTTGGTGTTGATGGTTCTGGCGGTAGTTTAGAAAATTTCCCTTTTATTGAACACAGCGGAGATGTAGTTGGAGGCAACTCTGATGAAAAACAAGAGTCAATAAAGATTTCCGCATTGGATAATATGGCACAAGTTTATGTAGTTGTATTAAATTACGAAGATGCAGCGGATAACAAAACTGCTAATTTCGGACAATATGGTGGTCAGGTTTCAATAAAAACGGATGCAGGTGATAATCTCGAGGTTCCATTAGATTCAAGCGAAATAGGACATGTTGCTATTATTTGTGCAATTGATAATACAAGTGGCTCACCAAATCTTACAAATGAAAATAGAATTTTATCTTTAGGGGCTTTCATTAAAGAAATACCTGGTTCTAATCTCTTATTAGGTTAATATTTAAAAATAAATAAAATGGAAAATAATATAACGCTAAAGCCAAAAATAACATTAAAGAAGAAAGGTGACAGTGCAGATGTAGCTTCTTTTACAAAAATGAAAGTTGAATTAAGCTGGAAATTGCAGCGTAATAAGGACAATGAATTAGGCCCTGATTTTGATTTAATGGCTTTTTATAAAGCTAGGGATGGTCGCGTAGGAGGAGTGTGTTCAGAATTATATAATAATAATCGTTCTGATATGGGTTATATTGATAAGTTTCCTTTTATGGAACTTGATAAAGACGATAAAGCCGATGATTCTTCACAAGAAGGAGAAGAAGCAAATGAATTACTAAAAATATCAAAAATTGATGATTTTGAAGAAGTTTTTATTTGTGTGATTAATTATGATGATGCTGTAGAAAACATACCTGAGGTATTTGGGAAATATAGTGGATATGTTACTGTACAAAGTGATGGTGGAGATAACTTTGAAGTACCGTTAGATTCAAATGAGACTGGACATGTTGCTGTTATTTGTAAGATAATATTTCATAACGGCAAGCCCCGCTTGATAAATGTAAATGATACAATTTCTTTATCAAAATTTGCAACAACAATGCCAGGAGCATCATTAGTTATAAATTCTTAAAATAATTAATTTTTTAAAACATGGAACAAGACAATAATGAAGTTCGTTTAAAACGTAAATCGGGACCAACAAATCAACAACCTGATAAAACACCAGAAAAAACCAAATCTAAGACTTGGCTTTTAGCTTTAATTGCATTGTTAATAGTTGGTGGCACTGCTTGGTATTTGCTATCAAATAAACAACCTAGTAATACAAATGCAGAAGAAACGGTGACTGAGGCACAAGCTGCGGAGCAAACACCTTCAACTGAGGAGCCTGCTGTTGTTCAAACTGAGACACCTGCAGTTCAAGAAAATAATAGTGCAACAACAACGGTACAAGCTGAAACTGCATCTGACGAAAATAAAACCAATGCTTCTTCA
>Ga0209582_1000942_pt1 | contig 15526 bp, 19 predicted proteins | sample KloWWTmetKNB5Kit_FD_187176 | JGI IMG/M metagenome (GOLD analysis project Ga0209582, IMG submission 187176) | Active sludge microbial communities from Klosterneuburg, Austria, studying microevolution and ecology of nitrifiers - Klosterneuburg... | ecosystem: Engineered > WWTP > Aerobic digester >...
AGCCGTTGTACCAGCTGGCGACCGTGCGCCTGTCTGAGGCTGCTGTCGAGTCTGACCTGATCGCCGAGGCGGAGGTGTCCGTGCGTCGGACGTTGACCGGCTTGGCTGAGCGTCTGGGGTACGACCCTGATGTTGTGACCGTCGAGTTCGTTCAACCCAAGGAGACCCTGTGAGCAACAGTCGTAATCGATCGGTGGAAGAGCTGGAAGAGGTTCACGCGAGCGAGGCCGCATGCGCGGTGTGCGAAGGCGAGCTCGGTTGGTGGGTCACAGCGACACCTCAGCGGGCGGGGGCGTGGATCCGCTGCGAGTCGTGCGACGACACGGGCCACGGTGAACGCATTGCGCGACCCCGCCGACAGATGAACGATCCAGTAGTAGGCGAGTTGTGCATTCACGTTGTGAAGCTGCTCGATGACCTGACCGAGAAGCTGAAGGCTGAGGTGGCAATCAGGGGCATAACTGACGAGCAGGTCGTCGCCGCTCGCGATCTGGTTGAATCGAAGAGCCCGCACCCCGACAGCGACGCCCATGCGGCACTGCTGGACCGCGTGGTCTGGGGTGTCGGTGTGCTTCTCGCCGCACGAGTCGGAGGTGCACTGTGACCCCGTGGCAGGCGGCCGTGGGTGTCGTTGGTGCCGTGTGGGTGGGCTGGCTGGTTGCCCGGCTGTTGCTCCTGTGGTCGAGGGTGGCCCGGCAAGGGATGGCCCGTGCGGTCGCACCGGGCCGCCCGACGTTGCGCCTCGAGTTCCCGCCGTCGGTGTGGCTGGAGATCATGGAGGGGCCACGGTTGGGGTGGCGCCGTCGGTGCCGTAAGTGTTGGTGGCGGGTGGCCCGGCAGGCTGACCATTTGATCCCGGCGGCCCGTGGTGGGCACAACGACGCGTCGAATGGTGCGCCGTTGTGTCGGGCGTGTAATCGGGGCAAGTCGGACCGCCTGGAGTTGTGGGCGGTGGCCCGGTGGGTGACGCCTTGGGTGGGCTGGTCGTTCCCGGTGCCGACCCCTGTGATGCTGGCTGCTGCGATCGTCGTGGTGGCCGTACTGATGAGAGGACAGATGTGATGGGTGAGAACAGCAAGATCGCATGGACCGACCACACGTTCAACCCGTGGATCGGGTGCGCCCGTGTTTCGGCCGAGTGCCAGAACTGCTACGCCGAGACAATGGACGCCCGCTACAGGTTCGGCGGCAACGTCAACTGGGGCAAGACCGCCCCCCGGCATCGTACGGGTGAGGCGAACTGGCGGAAGCCGATCGTCTGGAACCGTCAGGCCGAGGCCGAGGGGGTGCGTCGGCGTGTGTTCTGCGCGTCGCTGGCCGACGTGTTCGAGGGCCGCGACGACCTCGACGAGCACCGAGCGGACTTGTGGGAGCTGATCGAAGCGACTCCTTGGCTGGACTGGCTGTTGCTCACTAAGCGCCCCGAAGAGATCCCGTACCGGACGCCGTGGGGTGGCCTGATCTGCCACTCGTGCCGCGGGTCAGCATCGTTGGCGTTCGGGCGGTCCTGCCGTGACCACCAGCCCTACATGCAGCTGGTCAACCCGCCGTCAAACATCTGGTTTGGAACGTCGTGTGGGGTCGCCGAGTCGGTGCCCGCCGTCGATCACCTGATCAGGGTGGCCCGGGCGGCGTCGGTCCTGTTCGTGTCGGCCGAGCCGCTGCTAGGACCGGTCGACCTGTCACCGCACCTGCCTGATCTCGACTGGGTGATCGCCGGTGGTGAGTCCGGGCCCGGCCACCGGCCGATCGATGCCGACTGGGTGAAGGACCTCCAGACCCAGTGTCGGGAGGCGTTGTTCCCGGTGCCGTTCTTCTTCAAGCAGTGGGGCGGTGCGACCCCGGACGCCGGTGGACATCTGCTCGACGGCCAGGAGATCCGCGAGTTCCCGAACTGGGGCAGACTTGGGGCAGACTTTCGGGGGTAGTCGGATCAACGGATTTGGACCGGACCCCCTACAATATGGCCCTATTTGGACCAATCCGACCCTATTGGGACATCTTGCACCGGACTTCTAATCCGACGGTTCCGGGTTCGATTCCCGGCAGGGGCGCCCTACGGCCGCAAGGGGAGTAGCCCGAAAGGCCCCGCCCCGATGATGGGGCGGGGCAGACTCGGGGCAGACTTTCAGGCCGACGTGGCGTAGAGTGGTCGCATGACCACCACCGCCCTAGCTTTCATCGACACCGAGACGACCGGACTCGATCCCGATCGCAACCCGATCTGGGAAGTGGCCGTCATCGTCGACGGGATCGAACACGTGTGGCAGGTCGCCCACCACCAGGACCTGCCGATCGTTGCCGAACGCGGCCGCCCGCCCGTGCTCGGGCAGTGGGTGTCACAGTGGGTGATCGACAACACCGGATACGGGACCCGGTACAACGCGACGACAGCACTGGAGCCGTGGGAGTCCGTCGATCGGTTCGCCGAACTCGTCGACGGCCGACACTTGGTCGGGATGGTCCCATCGTTCGACGAAGAACGGTTGCGCCGCATGCACACCGCCAAGTACGGAGATTCGCGGCCGGTGACCTGGCATTACCACCTGATCGACGTCGAGGCCGTCATGGTCGGCGCACACGTGGCACGGTTCGGTGCGCCGCCTGCGTTGCCGTGGGATTCCGATGAGTTGTCCCGATCTGTTGGGGTTGAGCCGCCATCCGGCGATGATCGGCACACGGCGCTGGGGGATGCGCGGTGGGCGCTCGACGCGTGGGTGGCGGTCGCTGGGCGGCTCAATGGCGACGATTAGGCCGGGGAAGCTCACCGGCCACTACAAGATCCAAGTGTTCGTTGGGGTCGACCCGGCCGGGCGACGCCGCAACCGTGCCACCACCGTGTGCCCGCCGGGCTGCGCCGAACGGGGCCACGCACGGTTCGAGTCAGCCACCACCCGGCGGCAGGTCGAGCGGATCGCCGGGGACTTCGAGCGGGAGGTGGCCGGGCAGGGGCACGGCAAGGAGATGACCGTGGCGACCGCGTGGAAGCGGTGGGAACGCCAGCGGGGGACCAGGCTGGCCCCGGCGACGATGGACACCTACCGGACCGCCTGGCGCCTACGCCTCGCGCCGGCGTTCGGGGCCCGGCCGGTGGTCGATATCAGACACCGGGACCTTGCCGCCTACCGCGACCATCACGTTGACGCCGGACGGTTGGGCCCGTCGACGATCAACCAGGACCTCGCCGTCATCCAGGGGGTGCTCCGGTGGGCGCACGAGCAGGGCCACATCGAGGCCAACCCGGGGGCCGGGCTGCGGCGGGCGTCGCACGGGGCCACCGAGACACCGCTACCGGAGGACGCCGCCCTGTTCGGGCTCGTCGTGCACCTGCAACGGTCGGCGCCGACAGCGGCCCTGATGGTGTGGCTTGGTCTGGCGATCGGTGCCCGGCGTGGTGAGCTGGCGGCGTTGCGCTGGTCGGATATCGATCTGGTGGCCGGGACAGTGAGCATCGACAAGTCGGCGGACACTCGGACGCAGGCCGACAAGAGCACGAAGACGAAGGGGACCCGGGTGGTGCCGGTCGGTGAGCAGGTCGCCGTGGCGCTCGGGGCGGAGCGTGACCGGCGCCGGGCCATGGCGGGCGCCCTGTGGTCGGAGTCGTGGCCGGTGTTCTGCACGGCCCGGGACCCGTCGAGGCGTCCGCATTCGGATCACTGGTCGAAGGTGGTCCGCCGGGTGACGGCGGCGCACGAGGGCCTGACAGCGCCGTGCGAGACGTGCGGGGTGACCGACATGGCCGGGGTGAACTTGAAGGCGTTGCGGCATCGTGTGGCGACGGAGGCGACCCGCCTAGCGGGTGCCCGGGTGGCTGCGGCGCTGGTCGGTCACGCCAGCTCGGTGATGACACAGAACGTGTACGGGCACTCTCGGCGGGATGATGGCCGGGAGGTGGCTGACCAGCTGTCGGCCGGACTCCCCCAGCTCGGCGCCGGGTAGGGGCGGGGATGGCCGGGCGACCCTTGGGCGGCCCGGCCGATTATGACCCCAACCTACGTGACCGGCTCCGTTTCGGCCCGGTAGATCTGCGACTGCTCATCAGCAGCGATCGGGTAGGGGATGCCGCGGGCGTCAATCGCCAGCCAGCCGTCATCACACGGGGCAGGCCCTTCGGGCATGTCGACGACGAAGGGGCCGTCGATGCGGACCATCCGGGTGAGGGCGTGCTTGCGGAACTCCGGCCACGTTGTCGGGTCCGAGGGCAGGTTGTCGGTATCGTACGTCGGGGCCATGCGGTGCAGTCTAGCGGCGGGCTTTGCGGGCGGCGTCGTAGCCGTTCTGAATCACGCCGACGAGGGCGACGAGCCCGGCCGTGATCGGGATCACCTGCGCCGGGGGTACGTCGAGGCCGGCCATCGCGAGCAGGGCGACGACCATCCCGACGAGCGCCTGAACGGTGCCACGCACGGCACGCTGGCGGGGGGTGGGCGGGTCAGCCTCGAAATCGTAAGGGGTGCTCATTGGTCCTCCTTGGGCCAGCGCTGTTCTAGGTCGGCTTCGGTGGCGCCGAGCCGGATGCATTCACTGCGGAGCCACCAGGCGAGATCACGCCAGACGCGCATCGCCCGGATCTCGCCCTTCAGCTCACCTTGCCCCGTCTTGAGGTCCTCAATCTCCTTGTCGCACCGCGCCCGCTCGTCGTTCATCTGAGCGTCGACGTAGGCGGTGAACTTGAGCCACAGGAAGTACCCGCCCGCGGCGGCGAACGCTACCCCGATCAGGTCCTTGGGGAGCCTGTCGAGGATGGCGACGAAGTCTTGGGCGAGCAGCACCGGGCTATCTCCCCTTGATCTGGGTGACGGTGAGATCGCTCATGGCCTTAGTCCACTCGGCGACCTTGTGAAACCCGGTGGCGGCGTTGTCGGCGATGAACGCGACGAGGAACTCGATGGTCCGGTTCGACCCTCGCTCGGTCTCTTCGCGGACGACCTGACGGAGTTCTTCTTTGGTGGCCATATCAAACCAGTCCTTGCTTGGGGGTTGGGGGGTTGGGTTGGTGCCGGCCGGGGGCGGCCAGCCGGCCCGCTGCCACGCCCGGATCGGGTCGCCTGCACAGCTGGTCGATTTCCATTCGGCGTGGTTCCATCGGAGCGGCTGACCGAGGGCGTGGGCGGCGTCGTGAAACGCGCGCTTAGCCGGCTCGGTGACGGGGTCGTCGTCGCCCGCTAGGTAGCAGACGGCGTAGGAGCGCTGGTTGCCCGGGTTGGTGCCGTTCGCGGCGGTGCGCTTGCCTTTCCAGCGGCCCTTGTAGATCGTGCCGTGAGGGCACACCACGGCCGAGTAGGCGAGCCCGGACCAGCCTTTCGAGAGGTGGTAGGCGTGCCAGGACCGGACGATGGCGGGACACCGGTTGTGGTCGGTGCGGAAGCCACGCCACGGCGACGGGCCGCCGTAGTGGGCGGTCACGCCCTCCGGGGTGATGTTGGTGGACACGCTGCGGAACGACAGCCCAAGGTCAACGAGGTCACTCACTGGCGGCCTCGTCCCACTCGATGCCTTCGAACAGTTCGGAGAGCTCGCGGGGCACCTGGGCGTCGTCGTCGCCTGCGTCTTCAGGCTCATCGAGCGCGCCGGTATTGGGGTCATCGGCCATAGGTAAGGCTCCTTACGATTGAAGGGGGTCAGATCGAAGCGGCAGAGCCGTTGATGTCGGACAGGTTGGTGCGACGAGCGGGGGTCCGGCTAGGAGGTTCGCCCCCGCGGCCCGGTGTCGAACTCCCACATAACCAACATGATCTGGATCATGTGGGCTGGGGCTGAGAGGACCATCCCGAGGTGCCCCATCGGTGGAACCCAGGTCCGGGCACACTCCACCCGAGCCGCCTGCCACCAGGTGTCATAGGGGATATCGACTAGATCGTTCCCGTCGAGAGTCTGCACAGGCCGAGGTGTCACCTCATCGAAGCGGCCAGGACCGGCCTGCAGTAGCGAAATGGTGGCGCCCACAGGGGTTCTCTCCGCGTCGTCCTCCAGCCCCGCCGCGTAGATCGATACCGAGCGAAGGTTGGCGCCCGTCGGGTGGAACATGTATGAGGAAAGTTGAGCCGAGGCGTTATCGGGTGCAGCTGGGAAGAGCTTTACCCAGGGCGGCCACGACGGATCTGTGATCAGATGTGCACCGGTGGCGGCATCGCTCCGCACTTTGCTGAGGTCCCGCTCCAACCTAGAAACGCGGCCCTTGGTGTCCCTGATCGTCCCGGCCAGAGAGCCCGGTAGCATGTTCTGACTCATTTCCCTATCTCCGTCCGGTCAGATTGAGGACCATCTCGAACGTATCGGCCGGCGTCAGCGTCAGCCGAACGATCCGATACTCCCCGGCCACCTCGAGCACACCTCGATCGATCCGAACCGGCACGATATCCCCTACCCGAACCCGGCCTAATAGGTCCCGGGACCGCTCCGGCCCAAACGGAAACGTAGTCACCGCGAGAGTCTCCGGCCGTTTCACCACCTCGAGCCGCTCGGCGGCCACCTGACCTAGAGCGACGGTCTCGGTTCCCTCCGGAGCCCGGAATACCTCCTCGAGGGTGAGCCCACCGGCGAACGCCGTAGGGTCGATCGCCGAGGCCTCCTCCCGGTCGGATCCGTCCCCGTCCCCCAACACGATCACCGCGCTAGAGGCGTTGTCACCTTGGAACGCCCACGCGAACGACGAGAGGTTCCGGCCGAGCTCCAGCCCAATGTTTGGCCGGCGAACCCCCTTTCGCGGGTAGTCCACTTTGATAAACCGGCGTGTTGGTGTCACGTCGGCCGATACGTCTACCCCGTCGGCCGGTTCGGTGTAGCCAGAGATGAGGTCCCAGACGTTCGGGTGCTCGTCGAATGGCGCATCGAGGCTCCTCCGGATCCCGGTAACCCGGTTTCCGGCCCAGTGAATGTTGGCGTAGGTCTTCCCGAACGCCGGGTCCTGAGCATGGAGCGCTAGGTCACCGATAATCGTCGCCTGGTCCTTATTGTCCCAGTAGAGGCCCTCGGAGAACGTGACGCGCACGTCGTCCCAGAGAGTCGTTCCGTTCACCGCCTCGAGCTGAGCTACCACTAGCTCGGTTGCTCGCGGGGGAACGAACACGGTTGCCTCGTGGCGGTGCCAAATGTCGAGCGGGTGGTCCTCGTCGAGCTTGCTCGCCGCCATCTCGAGACCCTCAGTGTAAAGACCCCGGAGGCCTCCCCACCCGTTCGTCCACGCCCCGTACTCCCTGGTCCACAGGTTGTTGGTCCGGAAGTCTGTCGGGAAACGCTGCACCACCGCACCGCGGCCGTCGTGCCACGATTCAAACTCCCGGCCAACCACTTTGCACCATCCCGACACAGTGACAGCAACACCGTGGTCTCCACCGTTGACGAGGATCGTCTGGTTGGCGACAACGGCGCCCCAGCCCCGGTACATATCTTCGGGCTTTTCCTCCTCGGAAGCAGCCACCGGAGGAATAGCCAGCGTTCGGCCTGGCTTGATGTACCTCAGCGGGTCCCGTTCATTCCACAGGCCGACGGCCTGGGCGTCCGCTTTGATCGTCGCATAGTTTGCGGCCAGAATTCGAAGACTCTGCCCCCCCGACCCGTAGTACGCGAGGCCGAGCGACCACAGGGTGTCGCCCGCCTGAACCACCGTATAAACGGTGTCACCGAGGAGCCTGGCCGGGTCCGTCTTCCACGGTCTCGTGTCCTGTCGGATGCCGAGCGCCCGGCCACCGTTCCGGCCCGGCGTAGTCACGTAAACGTCCCACCCCTTCCGGACCGGTGCGAACGTGAGGAAGTGCGCCGTCTTGAGCACGTCCCACCCGGAGAGCCCCCGCTCGAAGTCTCCGTTTGAGATCCGGTTGAGCCGCTCGGCCCGGCCAACATACCGGCGGGAGAAGTGCCACAACGGCCCGGACACGTCAGCCGAGAGCGAGTCCATATCGGCGCGGGTCCCAGTGATCGGCCCGAACACTAGGAGTTCGTCCCCCCGCCAGAGCTGCACCTCGCGGAACTCCTCGTCGAGGATAAGGCGGCCCTTCGGGTCGTCGATCCCCATGGTGATCGACGCGGACTCCCACTCGTTGAGTGTCCACGTGACGGCGCCTTGCTCGGCGTTCTCGAGCTCCCCTAGCTGGGTGCCGTCGAGCTGTACTACCACCGTCCGGCGGGCGTCCCCCTGGGTGGCGATCGACACCCCAAACGACGACGACCCGGAGACGTGCCACGCCGGGAGCTCGGTCGTGATCGCACCTAGCGCGCCGCCGAACGAACTGGTACCGGAGAACGAGGCCGAGGCGTAGACGGTGCTCATCGGTCAGTCGAACGAGGCGGAAACGTCCCCGGCCTCCACCACGAGGTCGTCGCCGGTCCCGGTCGTCTTGGAAGCGCCGAGCGGCCCGTGGATGAGCATGTTTCCACCGCCGGCGGCGTCGAACAACGCGGCGTGCGTCCATGTCCCGGCGGGCATGTTCGGGAACGTCACCGCCGCGTCGGAGTCGGCGTCACCCGGCCCAGCACCGGCGGCGAACGTCACCGCCTGCCGGCCGTAGGACCCACCGGTCGCCTCGGTGCCCGTACCGTCGTCGCCTGTCGCGTCGGAGAACAACGCGAGGTAAACGGCGACCGGTTGGGTGTAAGCCTCTCCGAGGAGTACGTGGCCCCGGATCTTGCCCTCGAGGTAGTCGGTCATTCCTGCCATACGGTTGGCTCCTCAGCGGTAGGCGGGTTCGAGGGTGATCGACGCTGCCGAGATGCCGGACCGGGTGATCGTGTTGCCCCCGGCCTGGAGGTCCCACCACTCGTTCGATGGGGACAGCTCGCTGTACTTGTCAGCGCCGCCGGTCGTGGCGACGGTGCGGGCCCGGAGGTCGATGTTCCGGGTACCGGTGAGGGCGGCGGCCCACCGGATCGAAGCGTCGGCACCCGAGTTGGTCAACACCGGTGTGCCACCTGCGCCGGTGATTTCGATTGTGAACCGGTCGGTCGGGGCATCGCCCGGGTTCGTCACGACCGTACTGGTGGTGGTGAGTGGCACCACCACCGGGTCGCCGTAGGCGTATGGGTCGAGCGCCTCGAACGTGCCGAGCGCCTCCACCCACCCCTCACTGAGCGAGTCGAGTTCGAGGTCGATTCCGCGGGGGCGGCCGTACCAGCGTCGGGCGGTCATCCCTGGGAGTTGGAGCGAGAAAGCCACGTCGACGAGCGCCGATTCGGCCCATGCCTCTTTGAGTGCCTGCACGAGCCCCATGGCCTGAGTGGCGGTTGTGGCGTTGACGCCGAACGGCACCGTGAGTACACGCCGGGGCAGCACGTCAAGGCCGGACACCTCACCAGGGTGGGCGCCACGGTCCACGTCCGACGTGCGGGGGGCCGGGGTGCCGAGCCCCCCCACCGGTCCGGTGAGCTCGTACAGCGTCCCGGCGCCGAACGTGAGGCCACCCAGCTCGCCCTGCCAGTCGGCGAGGGTCATGCCGCGCGACCGTTCATCGCCCACCCGAGCCGTGAGATAACCACGCTGGCAATCTCGTCGGGGCTGGCGTCGCTGAGGGCGTTCACCGTGAGGTTGATCGGCTGTCCGGACATGCCGGATTCGTAGGCGGCCGTCTCCTGAAGGCTCAGGACACGCTCACCGCCCAGCGCCATGATCGGCACCTCCTGGCCTCGCGGGCCGAGCACCTCGCCACCGGTGTGGTACGTGGGGAGCTGCGGCATTGAGAAGCCTTTGCCGCCAATGCCGGGAACCCATGAGGGGGCAGTGAAACTGAGTTTGCCGATCGTGTTGTTCCAGAACTTGGCCACGGTGTTGAACACCTTCTTGGCGGCGTTCTTCAGCGGGTCGAACATGGCGCTGACCTTGTTCTTGGCGGACTCAACCATTCGCTTCACGGAGTCGATCCGGTCGCTGATGATGTTCTTGATGGCCTGCCAGACCTGCCGGACCTTGGTCGAGACCTCATCCCACTTCTGACGGATGTTGTTGACGACACTCGCGACCCTGGATCGCACGTTGTCGACGACCCCGCCCACAATGTTCTTGATGGCCTGCCAGACCTGCCGGACCTTGGTCGAGACCTCATCCCACTTCTGACGGATGTTGTTGACGACACTCGCGACCCTGGATCGCACGTTGTCGACGACCCCGCCCACAATGTTCTTGATGGCCTGCCAGACCTGCCGGACCTTGGTCGAGACCTCATCCCACTTCTGACGGATGTTGTTGACGACACTCGCGACCCTGGATCGCACGTTGTCGACGACCCCGCCCACAATGCTTTGGATGGCCTGCCAGACCTGCCGGACCTTGGTCGAGACCTCATCCCACTTGCGTTTGACGGTGTTCACGACGGACGACACGACGCCGCGAATCCACTCGATGACCTTCTGGACGACGCCCCAGACGAAGTTCCACACGGTGGTCACGGCGGCCAGGTAGAACTTCCAGTAGCCGACGATCCAGCCGATGACACGCTGGGCGACGTTCCAGATGGTGGAGAACACTGCGCTGACGACACCGGCAACCCATTTGATGATGGCGCCGATGAACCGGAACGCCCCATCAACGAACGCCTTAAACCAGCCGACCTTGTTGTAGGCGAGCACCAGGGCGGCGACGATGCCGACGACGGCGGCGATCACCAGACCAATCGGGTTGGCGGTCAACGCCGCGTTCCACAGCCACTGAGCGGCCGTGGCCACACCGGTGGCGACCTTCCCGGCGAGCATCGCGACCTTCTGGGCGATGATGCTGGCCGTGCTTGCGATCGCCGAGGCGGCCGACTTGGCCGAGGCGAGCGCCCACGTGCCCAGCGACTTCGCCCCGGACAGCGCCGCAGCGCCCGCCGTCTTGGCGGCGTTGCCAATCCCAACGATCGCCGACTTGGCGCCGGACGCCGCGGCCTTGCCCGCTTGGACGGCCCACTTGCCCGCCGATACGGCACCTGTGGCGAGACTCTTACCCGCCGAGATGGCCGCCCCGCCGACACTCTTGATCGTCGAGGCCATCGCCTTGACCTTGTCGATCCCTCGGCCGATCTTCCCGGCGGCCAGGCCGAGCCCAACAACACCAACAGCGGCCGACTTGGCCGGACCCGGCAGGCCATTGAAGGCGCCCACCAGCCCCTTGAGGATTGGCAGTGCGACCTTACCGATGACCTTCACGACTCCGGTGGCCGTGCGGACCGCACCAGTCACACCGGCCATCACCGACATCGCTGTCTCTTTGATCTGCGGCCAGTTACGCATGAACGTCTCGGCGATGTTCTTGATGATCGGGGTGGCCGTCTTGCCGACCCACTCGACCGCCTGGCCGATCTTGGGGATCGCCTGTTCGCCGAACTTCTGCAAATGCGGCATCGCCTTGTCGACCAGGCCGCTCACTGCAGCGCCGACCTCTTCCTTCATGTTGTCGAACATGAGGCCGATCTTGGCGGTGGAGTCTGCCGACTTCTCAGCGGTCCCACCGAACTGGGTTTCCAGCTCCTTGAGGATGATGCCCTGGGCGCCGGTCACGTCGCCCGAGGCGATCATCGCCTTGGCCTGCTCCTTCTGCTGGGCGGTGAACTGGACGCCCGCCCTCGACAGCGAGGTCATGCCCTTCACGGGGTCGTTGAGGGCCTTGCCGAGCTGCATGCTGGCGCTCTTGGCGTCCCCGCCAAGCACGGCGGCCATGTCGAACGCCAGCCCGGTGGCCTTGTCGAACTCCTTGCCGGACACTTTCGTGAACGTCAAGAGCACCGATTGGGCCTCAACGATCTCCTGAGCGTCGACACCGATCTTCATTTCCATCGCGTCGGCCGCCGACTTGAGACCTGCCACGGTCTTGCCGGATGCGCCGCCGGTCGTCTTCAGCTGCTGGGTCATGTTCGCCAACGTGCTGTTCATGGCCTGCGCGTCGAGAGTGCCCTGCTTGATCCAATCGAACGCTTTCACGCCGAGGCCGAGGCCGAGCAGTGGACCGGCTACCTTGCCGATCCCTTTGAGTCCGCCGGTGAACTTCTGACGGAACCCCTTGGCGGCAACCTGCCCGCCGTCGGTTCCGGCGCCGCCCATGGTGGAGGTGATGTCCTTGCCGAGGCCCTTGGTGCTGGCCTGGATATTGACGTAGGCGGTTGCCAGCTCAACGGACACGGTTGACACCTCCCTTCGGCTTCACGGTCGATCCCCAGTTGTCGAGGATCTGGCGCATCTCGGCTATCGGACGGGCCTTGCCGATCCTCTGGGTGCGATCGTCGGTCGGGTCACCGGGCAGGCGGAGCGGCTGAGGCTTGCGACCCTTGCCGCCACCGCGCTGCCAGTTGGCCGCCATCAACTGGTTGATCGCCAGCGCCAATAGCCGGTGCTCAAGGTGCGGGAGTGGCGACCCGTCGTTGAGCGCACGGACGGTCCAGCTGTCCGATGGCAGGTGGGAGACGAGCACGCCAAACCGACGCCACGTCAGCGCGGGGGAGCCGACGGACACAAGTGGGAGATGGTAGTACCGCTGGAAGTCTGCCTCGATGGCTTCGCCGTGCTCGCGGATGAGCTCGACTAGCCCTCGGGTTTTCCCGCGTCAACGTCCAGGCCGTAGTGCTTCTGCCACGCCTCGACCAGGGCGCCCATCTGGGGTGGGGTGAATGGCTTGGGGGATTCATCGAGGCGCGCGTACTGACGTGCGCCCAGCATCGCTTTGAGCGCCCCCGCCACGTCATCGCCGGTGATGCGGACGAGAACCTTCAGGTTCGCCACCGAGTCATTGACCGTGTACAGCACGCCGTCGAATGTGAACTCGAACGGCGGGAACCCCTTAAAGCCGGGGTCGTTCTCGGCTTCGGCCTGGATGGCATCGAGGTCCAGCGACATCAGGCGGCCGTCCCGTTGTACAGGTACGCCTTGACGCCGCTGGCGTCCGGGTAGCAGGTGATGGTGATCTCGTGGCCGACCTCTTCACCGGCCGCATAGACCACATCACCGATCTCGTGGACCTGGCCGTCGGGGATCACCAGGCGGATCAGGTTCTCGCCGTCCACGACGTTGAACACCCACGCGGAGGCGGGCAAGGTCGCCCCGGTGATGAGGGTGGTGCCGGTCGTGTGGTTGCCGTACACCGTCTCCAGCGTCTCGGGGTTCACCTCGATCAGCTTCAGCTGGTACGTCAGCTTGTGGGAGGTCTGCACCTCGCGCACGATGTCGGAACCCTGCCACGCGGTGATGTCGGTGGTGTCCTTGTCGATGGACTGCGTGATGCCGTCCTCGCCGACGTAGCCCTGATCCTTCAGGGCGGCGTCAAGTACGCCGTCGACGGTGGTGGGGACGGTCGAACCGGAGTCGCCCCGAAAGACGCCTCCAGTGACTGCCACGCGTACGTTTGCTCGGACCAATGCCATGGTGTGCTCCTATTCGAGACGGGTCACGACGGATGCCGTGAGGGTGTGTCGGGGGTTGGTGGTGGATGGATCGGGGAGATCTGCGGGTCCCGCGAACTCGTCGTAGCGGCGGAGCCCGGCGCGGCCCTGCTCGGCCGCTTCGATGACGACCATGCGGGCCGACTGGAGGAGTTGGAACGATTCGGTGGTGGTCGGTGCCCACGCTTCGATCGTCACAGTCGGGTTGTCGGAGGCGACACCCTTGGACGGCCCACCGGTGCGGCGCACCACGACGGACGGGTCGGAGTCTTTGGTGGCTGTGGGGCTGCGTCGTGACGACACGGGCACGCCGAGCTCGGAAGCGAGCAGGGCGACCAGGTTGGCGATCACGTCGGGGCCGCCGGTGGGCCCGGAGGCCGGCAGCACCGTGAGCCCGGCGGTCGTCTCACCGTCCGGTGTGGTGACCGTGATCGTCGTGTCGCCGTCGGGGCAGCCGGGAGGCACGACGACGGTGATGATGTTGCCGTCGTTGCTGACGATGGCGACCGTTTCGCCGCACATGGTGACGGTGGCATCGGCCAGGTTGGTGCCGACGATCTGGATGGTGGCGCCGGGGAGCGCTGCGCCGGGGAACACTGCGACGACGGTCGGGTCGGGCGGGCAGCCCTCGCAGTCGACGTACTCGATCGGGTACGGGTCAGACGACCCGGCGCTGTTCGTGAGGACCAGGTCGTAGGTGCCGACAGGGAGGGCTGGCGCACCCATAAACACGTAGCCAACTCCGTCGATGTCGAGCACCCCAATGAACCCGGCGTCCACCCCGCCTACCTCGGCGCTAACCACGTCAGTGGCCGGGTAGATGACGGGAACCAACACCTGCCCAGTGTCGGGGGCGTCGGCACAGAGGGACACCGGCAGCGCTCCGTAAATGACGGGGACGGTGACAACCGGCGGCGCCTCGAACGTGAACGACTCGGCGTTGCTCGTCCCTGCAGGGGTCGTGATTGTCACCGGGGCGGGGCCTGCGGTGTGTGCCGGGCTGGTGACCGTGGCGAGGTTGCCGGACGGGTCGACGGTCAGCCCAGTACCTGCCGTACCGCCAAAGTCCACGCCGGTGGCGCCGGTCAGGTTGGCGCCGATCACATCGACGAGCGTGCCGCCCGTGTCCGGGCCAGACGCAGGGATCAGCCTGGCAATCGACGGCGGGATGAGCTGGACGTCACGATATAGCGGGCTGTACGAAACATCACCAGCAGCAAACCCTTTACTCATCGCAAGCCGGACAGCGCCGGAGCACCCCGACCACACGATGTTGGCTCGTTGTCCCGCTGCAACTGTGACCGTGCCGTCGCCGTTGTCAGTGGCGCCGACCGCTGAAACGAGCGTCGGGGTTGGCGTTCCGGTGAGTCGCACGGTGACGGGTGTTACCTCAGCGTAGATAGGAGCTGTGATTGTTGAGTTGGGGCCAGCGTCGGCCTCTAGGGTCAGCGTGGACGTGCCGCCAGCAGGATGCAGCCACGGCCCATTGATGCCTGCCATGTCAAAGTACTGGCCGGACCCGATACGCCCAGGGAACCACCGGGGGGCGTCAGTGGCCGCAGAATCCCACGCGACAGGAATACCGGCAGGAGCAGTGCCGGGGACAGTGGAAGTTAGCCCCTCGTACCCCCAGAGCACCCAGCGACCCGATGGCGGAGGAGTGAAGAAGATGTAAGGCTTCTCACCGGCTGGCACGTCCCACACGGGCGCTATCGGCGCTGCACCGGTGGTAGTAACGGCGTTACCTTCGACGACCGTGCCACCACCGGCTGAGAGCAGCGCATACGGCTGAGAGCCCGAACGATAGGAGCGCAGACGGACAGTCCACGCTGTCGCCGTGCCGCTCTCTGACGCCAGTGGAGTCAGGTCGAACCGGGTGGGTCCGCCCGGTAGCGGCATCTCCGTCGTCAGATAGCAGATTTGTGGCGAGCCAGGCAGTCCGAGCCACCGACTCGGGGTGGGGGTCGTCGCCCCCGTCCCGCCGTAGAACCCTGAAAATGGGACGGTCAGTTCGTACGCCATTAGCGGCACCCCCCAGGGTTCAGCCGTGCCGACTCGGCCCGCAACGCCCGAGCCTGTGCGGCCTGTACCGGGTGGATCGCCGTGCCGGTGCTGTTCATCAGGTTGCCGGGGATCGCCGGGGACGGGTGCAGCCATCCCATCGGACCATCGCCACCGGCAGGACCCGA
>Ga0209582_1000948_pt1 | contig 15492 bp, 25 predicted proteins | sample KloWWTmetKNB5Kit_FD_187176 | JGI IMG/M metagenome (GOLD analysis project Ga0209582, IMG submission 187176) | Active sludge microbial communities from Klosterneuburg, Austria, studying microevolution and ecology of nitrifiers - Klosterneuburg... | ecosystem: Engineered > WWTP > Aerobic digester >...
TATAGGTTGCCTCTTGTGCAACATCATCACGTCTGACTGAATGATAAAGCGCGTCGATTAAAATAACGTGATAGTGTGATGAAAGTCCAGGATAATCGTAGCGGCTCAAATGCTTTGATCCATTGCGATAGCTTCCCAGGACGATAATGGGAAGAAAACAGATCCTTAAAAATAGGACTGACGCCATGGTGGGAAACACCTTGGCTATATAGGGATAGTGCCAGTTGATCCATACGGGCGCTATCTTGTTTGATGATTTCCAGCGTCAATGAATAAAACTGACTGCATTGATCTCTTGGAATCTTAATTTCAAAGCGACCTTGCAGGTGATTGATAAAACGACTGTAAAATCCATTACCCTTGTTTTCCGGCGATTCATGTAGAAATACAGTCCGTTCCAATTCCATGAGGCTTTCAAATACTTGGCAAAGTATGGTTTGCATATCCAGTCTTTGTCCTTGATGCAAATTCTTTATCGTTTCATCTAAAAATTCTTGGTATGCTTGCTTTACAGGCATGGTCGATCCTTTGCGTTTAATTACGTGATTTCTTGTCAAAATCAGATCTTACTTACCTGACTAACAGACACAATTAAATTTACACTACCCGACGAAAGATTGAACGTCGACTAAATGAACATTTAGATAAATTAGGTCAAATTAAAAGGGAAGGGGGGTACAAGTTCAGTAGAGCGTGAAATAAGAAATTTTGAAAGAGAACTTGGAGCAATAAAACAAACACTTGGAGATAATTAATGAATAAGGTAATTAAAGGCTCTCAAGAGATTAATATACTTGCGGAAAAACTTCAGAAATACGAATGTGTTTCAAAATTTGATTCTGACAATGATCCGGAAGCTTGGCGGCTGGCTCATTCTTTAATTGATCTAGAAGAATCATTTAAAGAGATACTAAATAATTCTCTCCCAGTGTTGCGTAAGGCGGACAGTGAAGAAGAAATTCACGACGCACTATTAGATATCGGAGAAGAATTAAGACATATTTTATATCATATTAAAGGTCCTAAATTTTTTAGTTATTTATTTGAAGATAATTAAGTATTAATTGGATTGAGGTAACTTAATAGTTTAGAAAGATTTAGAAAACTTATTGCTTTAAGTCTAAATCTGCTTTATTTTACGATGTTGAATAACTACTACAAGAAACCGTTTGGTTAGAAAATATTCCAGTGGCGGTAATCAAGAAACCCACGGCAACGAGCGCGATTCAAACCTACTACATCCACGCCGACCATCTCAACACGCCGAGAGTGATCGTGAACACGAGCAACACCGTCCTATGGCGCTGGGACAATGTACATGCATTTGGTGCTAATTTGCCATTGGAAGACCCAGACAACAACGGTCAAACTTTCGAATACAACCCCAGATTCCCTGGGCAATACTTCTGATAAAGAAACTAATCTACACTACAACTATTTCCGATATTATGAACCGGAGACGGGAAGATACATCTCCCCCGACCCGATAGGATTGGCAGGTGGGTTGAATGTTTATGGGTATGCTGAGCAGAATCCGGCAAGTCTTATTGATTCTCTTGGATTAGCTGCTGAAACACCGATTGATCTCATTAGCCTTGGATTGAGTATTCGCGAATTCAATAACAATCCAAATTTTCTAAATGGTGTAGGTGTGGCAATAGATGGAACAGGAGCACTAGTTCCATTTTTACCAGCAGGTGTTGGAATTATAAGACAATGTAACAATATTTTTGATACTACAAAGGGAGTACCAAAGCCGCTTAAAGATCAAGCTGCCGAGCTTATTCTAAAGAATGCTAATAGACATCGCATCACCCTGCGTTCTCCTAGTCAGAAAATAGAATTGGATCTAGCTGGAAGACCTCATGACGGCGTTCCAACTCCACATATTAGAATTTCTCCTAGAAATTTAAATGCTCCTAATCAGCCTGCATACAATACGAAAAACTCATCAATCTATCCCGTCACACAACAAGATATAAGAACTGTACGAAGATTTCTTGAACGTCAGGAGCGGCAATGAAAAAAGGATTTGAAATAGGACAAAGCAACGAAATTATCAAGACGGGTAAGATTTATGATCTGCATAACATATATGAATTCATTGGAGTATTTCTAAACGCAAAAAAACGGCGATTGCGACTATTATTTGAGCCACGCACTGAGTATAGAAAGCACCAATTATCAATAACTCTAAGTTTCGAAGAAATAGACTATTTGGAATTCAGTGCTAATTTTGGCTCCCGGGTTATTTCAGGCTTGGATGAGATAGGTTATAAAACTCCTGAGGATCGTGACGACAAATGGTTAATGAATGAGCAACAAGCAACTCCCAATGATCATCTCTTTTTCCGAATGGATGGTGGTGAGTTTATCCGAATTCATTGTCAAAATGCAGATCTCTTTGAAACTGCAAAATTAACTTCTATTTATTGACTCAGTGTTATTCAAAAATTTATTGGTTGGGGTGAAGTTATTAACGACCGTACGGCGGATAAATTGTACGGTGGATTCGCCGCTTGCGGCAATCCACCAAATGGCAGACTCAAAACGCACAGAATCAGCGGCGATACCCGTACCATAACCTACGATGCGGCCAGCCGGATCACCAATACTGCCGACACCAATCCGATCTATAACCGCAGCTTTGATTATGACGTCAATAACCGGCTCACCAACCAATCGGATAACACCAGCTTCAGAATTTGGAGCTATGACGCGAATAGCAATCGCACACAACATGAATCCGGCAGCGGTAGCTATGCTTATACGATATCGGGCAACAGTAACCGCCTGCAAACAGTATCGGGGCCCATCGCGAAGAACTACACTTATGACGCGGCAGGCAATCCGTTAACGGATGGGCAAACCACCTTTACCTGGGATGTCGGCGGGAAACTGGCGACCACGCTGAGAGGCGGAAAAACCCACACCTACAAATACAATGCGCTAGATCAGCGTATCAGCAAAAGTGGCCCGTTGAGTATCCGATATTTTTTCTTCTTTGACGCCAATGGCCAATTGGTCGGAGAGTACAAAGATAATGTATCTACAAACACACCAACCAACGATTGGCTGGTGCTGCAAGAAACCGTTTGGTTAGAAAATATTCCAGTGGCGGTAATCAAGAAACCCACGGCAACGAGCGCGATTCAAACCTACTACATCCACGCCGACCATCTCAACACGCCGAGAGTGATCGTGAACACGAGCAACACCGTGCTATGGCGCTGGGACAACGTGCACGCATTTGGTGCTAACATTCCATTGGAAGATCCCGATGGCAATGGCCAATTGTTCGAATACAACCCCAGATTTCCAGGGCAATACTTTGATAAAGAAACCAATCTACACTACAACTATTTCCGCTATTATGAACCTGAGACTGGGCGGTATATCAGTCCTGATCCGATCGGGTTGGCGGGAGGAATCAATATCTATGGGTATGCTAAACAAAATCCGCTGAGTTTTGTGGATCCTCAAGGTCAAAGTCCATTTAAGCTAATAAAAGATCTAAAACTTGAAGGACCTAAACCCAGTAGAAAAGGTGATGGAACGGGTTCCCTCTGTCAAATTCGCTATAAAAATAAGCCTATATTTAGAATAGACTACCATCCAATTGATCCAACAGACAGAACTCCAGTCCCTCATTATCATTATGCTCCGCATATGGAAACACATAGAGAATTTCCAGATTTCATTCGAGCTCCGATAGAAAATCTTATTATTAGGATATTAAAATGATAAATAACACGGAATTTGATTTAACTAAAAGGCTTTTGTTAAAAGAAAAAATCCACCAATATATAAAGAATAATATAAGTCTCGCTGAGCTAGAAAATAGTGAGCTATTTTTGGCAAATAATGAGAAAGAACACAAGCTGCTCAGCGATGTTTTTCACGCTATTCAGCATTTTGATACAGATATTAGTAAGGTAAATAATTGTGAAAAAATCAATATGAAAAATAAGTTAATAAATATTGCAGATAGTTTGACAGAAAACAACGAATGCCTAAGAAAAGCTATAAGTATTTTTTTTAATGATCCTTATTCCCCACCGCCAACGTAATTTGCACTGTGGTGTAGAGAACAATGAATGAATTAACTGAAAAAAGTCTTTTTAATCTGAAGAAAAAATCCTTTATAGAGCTTTCTCAATTCGAAGGTTATCAAGGAGAGAAGTCAGTTCAAAATGGGAAATCCTTCACCATAGCAATTTGGAAGGACGCTATAAATGATAATGAATTGCGTATTTTTGTTCAGATTTATCGCCATTGTTTTTTAGGTATTGGAAAAATGGATGCGGATGGCTTTAGAATAAATAGTGAAGGTAAGATAAGTGATTTGACAAAAGAAGAGCTCTACGACTTTATTTAACCTGAATACCAAGTAAGTCCGTTACTTTGGATCGACATTTCTCCATGGAAAACCATGAGATTTATCACATATCAGGAGAACAGGATTAGAATTGAGAACATTACAAAATGCACTAAACATGATTCTTTGTGATTGTCCTATAAATTAATCGGATAACGCCAGCTTCAAAAAACTGGAACTATGACGCTGCAGGCAACCCCAAAAGCGATTGGCAAACCACCTTTACCTGAGATGTCGGTGAAAAACTGGCCACCACGCTGAGAGGCGGAAAAATTCACACCTACAAATACAATGCGCTGGATCAACGTATCAGCAAAAGTGGCCCGTTGAGTATCCGATATTTTTTCTTCTACGATGAAAATGGCCAATTGTTTGAATGCAATCCCAGATTCCCTGGGTAATACTTTGATAAAGAAACCAACCTTCACTCTACAATTATTTCCGTTATTCTGAACCAGAAACGGGACGGTACATCTCACCCGATCCGATTGGATTGGCTGGGGGATTAAATGTCTTCGTGTATGCTGAGCAGAATTCACTGAGTCTGGTTGATCCGACGGGTGAGAACCCAATAATCAAGCAAATTATAAAAAAATTTATTAAGAACGATTCAAAAACCAAGGAAACTAAAAAAGGTGCAAACAGAATAGATAAAAAACAAGTTAATGATGCAGCAAAACAAGCTGAAATTCCCAGAGACCGTCGCCACGATTTTGGTAAATATATCGAGAAAATACAGGAAAAAAGTGGTCGAGGAGGAAGAGATAACTTTAGTTTCAAAGAACTTCTTGATCTTGCAGAAGAATTTAAGGATACACAATGCCAATAAACGAAAATGATCATTTCACTTTAAGTTGCTCTATTAGAATTAGAGTGAATAGCATGGAAGAAGTAAAATTATTTACCACCCAATTTTCTCAGTATGTGGTTGATAGTGGAATCTATTTTAAGGACAAAAAAAACATATAATTGTTGTAAAACTACAGGAAGGCATGGATTTACAATCACTAAAAGACTTTATTCATGATCAAAAAGGAAGTAATCATGATTTTTTTATTTCTGTTGCTACAGACAGAGACAGTGAAATTGTGGAGCTACCTGACTATGTCGCAGATTATATACGTGTACTAGGTGGCAAAATATGCTTCTCTTTTACCTGTATGATTGATTGATATAATCCTGATGAATTTTTTAGAACACATGAGCAAATAGCACGGAGACAGGTCCAAAATTGAGAATAGTGATCATCTTATTAACATGATTTTTGTAATCACCTCGCCAACCAATCAGATAACACCAGCTTCAAGCTTTGGAGTTATGGCGCCAATAGAACCGCACACAACATGACTCCGGCAGCTGTAGCTATGATACGATAGCAGGCAATCCGTTAACGGATGGACAAACCACCTTTACCTGGGATGTTGGCGGGAAACTGGCGACCACGCTGAGAGGCGGAAAAACCACACTTACAAATACAATGCGCTGGATCAACGTATCAGCAAAAGTGGCCCATTGAGTATCCGATATTTTTTCTTTTTTGACGCCAATGGCCAATTGGTCGGGGAATACAAAGATAATGTTCCCACCAGCACACCAACCAACGATTGGTTAGTGCATCATGAAACAATATGACCTTAAATTAAGGTCCACTAGAGAAATTCCATTGCTAATTGGAAGTAATGTGTGAACGAACTCGAGATGCTTTGATTATAAATTCGGCTTAGTTCAAAATAAAATTCATCTCAACAAATTTTTTTATGTGCTTCTTATTTTTTCTTGCCGCCTACATAGCGTCTACATAATAAATAAGAATCAATAGAATTATATTCAACCTATTGATTTTATGGTGCCGACACCAAGAATCGAACTCGGGACCTTCTGATTACAAAACGTATTTACAAATTCCAGTTATATATAAATCAATCACTTACAATGCTTGCCAAGCATAAAAACTGCCTCAAACAATCACAAACGGTAACACTTACAGAGTAGTTTGGCACAAATTTGGCACAGTCAATCCTGTATCTTATTTCGCTCTCACATTACGATGTTCATTTGATAAAGGACATTAACAAAAATACCTAAGATCATTCTTACCGACGGGCACTCCGGCAGCGACAATGGGCGCATATGCTATCACAGCCGATAGTATGCGCGACCCAAAAAGCCTCTCCATTAGTTTCCTCAATGCGGCATCAAGCCCTTCTTTACCTTGCCATCTGACATGATTTGAATGCCGATTAGCAATTCGGAAAGGCTTGTTGCTGTCAGATACAGTGTCTCGGCTGATTGCCGATCAAGCCAAGCTTGAACTGCGGGATTGCCATTGGGTTTCATTGGCTCGGATATGACATTCGTATCCAGAATGATCATTCGAACACTGCCGAATCAGTTGATGTCTGCTCACGAGTATCATTAAAATCATGCCCCCCCAAAGGATTGCCCAAAAGCAGCGAGTTCAGATCCGATTTTGACAAGCATCCTAGAACGCACTGCCTCCTCCAGAATTTCCCGGATTTCAGCTTCGGTGCTACGTCCATGCTGAGCAGCACGCAGCTTAAGTGCGCGATGCGTTTCTTCAGGCAAATTGCGAACAGTAACAACAGACATTTGATTTCACTCCTTACTATATGAAGTCAATGATAGCAAATACTAGAAAATGACATCAATTCATATGTGCACTCATACGATACTCAACACTGGACTTGTAGTGCGCAGAATACTAATTGACTCACAAGATCGGTGTGTCCGCCTAACTTGCCGTGTCAATCAGCATCTAATATTTGCCGACTATAGAAAAATTATTTTCAATTACGAAATTTATTATTCATACAGAACAATGGAATATGAATTTATGCTGAAAATATTGATACTGATAACCGGAAAGTTTTCAACGCTGATTGGCAATTCCGCCAGGCGTGCGGCAACGCATCACCAATAGCCGCCAAACGGATCTGATTTTTCTGGCGATAAGCACACCCCGTTTTCTGCTGGATGCTTATGTCGATTTAAGTCATGAATTTTCGGAATAAAATGCGATGAATACCTACATAGCAGAAGCACTTCAGTGCTTGATAAAAAAATCCGGAGAACTGTGCCGTCGATTCGGTCGTTACTTCAGAAACGAGATAAAGTTCTTAGTCTCAGCGAATACTTTGCACAACCACCGGCAAATTCAACGTAGTCCAAATCTGATCTGCGGTCAGTACGTTGACATTCATTCGGATACCGGTACTCAAACAAGCTCGATCCCCCAGCGACAAGCCGGCCTGCTTGGTTTGTTGCCAGAGCCGCCCGGCAAGCTCGGCTTCTTCTGCAGAGAAAGGCAATATTTTCAATCCCAACGCTTCCAGATCCTCTCGCATTCCATCAACATCGACACCTGCCGCTACCGATTTTTGTACCACCTCAGACCAATTAACACTGCAAATAACGGCTTCTGGCAATATGGCTTCGACTTGATTGTCTCCTGGCTTACCTTGCAAAAAACTCAGCAAAGCCGACGCATCCAGAACAACGGTCATTTTTTAATTTCCCGTTTCGCTTCTTCCCTTCGCTCTGCTATCAATTCTTCAGCCAAGCTGGCGGTACCTGGCGATAACTGGGAAAAGCGGCTCTTGAGACGCTGCTTGATTGTTTCGGCTTTTTCTAAGATCAAGCGGCCATCTTCCATGCGAGCAATCAAGCTATCTCCGGATTCAAAACCCAGTGAACGCCTGAGTGGTGCAGGGATAACTAACCGACCCTGGGGATCGAGTTGCACTTCGGTTTGTATCATTAATTTTGGCATGATTGTGTATGTTATGGCATGGGTTTCTGATACGTGCCATTTTGGCACTTATTTTCACTTCATTCAAGGAGAACTATCATGACGAGAGTGACTTATAGCAAAAATCATTATAAATCTGTCAATCAACACCCAAAATTTACCAGCAATCAACATCTAAAAGTTTCCAACCAAGAACTTGCACAACTTAAATTTCGAGTGTTTTTTTGCTGAGGTGTGTTGTCAAAAATGGAGTCCATAGGTTTAAGCAACTATTAAATTTGCATAGTATTGTTGTGAAAATTGTGCAGGCGATAAATATCCTCATTTTTCTTGCTTGTGCTGTCGGTTATAGAATATTCCGAACTATTCGGTAATTTTATGCATGGCTTGTTGAGCAGTTCGCCTTGCGGCTCATGGAGGAGATCATGCAAAATTGTTGCAATAAATTCTGGTAATCGTGAGCGCAGCATTGACTACCTTGATCTGATTGAGCAATGAGCCCCTTATCTGGATGCTTACTTGCAGTGGCACGAATACGCTCACTACTAACATGAACACTACACCACAGCTTAACAATAGAAGTGCAATTCATTGCCCTGGCAAAACGAATGCTGTTAAGCGGAAAATCTACTATGCCGCTCACTACCAGATAGAATTTACTCAATCAAATTTTTCGCGTTCTTTTATTTTTAAGCGCCTCTATTAGCGTTAACGCAGCTTTTTCCCCGTCATAGGTAATGGCTACATCTTTACCAGCAACAGGCTTGCTATCAACAGCATTTGATTGGTGCACAATATAATCGTTGTTGACTTGCTGATAAAAACTAGCGTTTTCTTTGTCAATATGAATGATTTTTCCTTCATACGATTTTTTATCAACAGGCGCTTTAGCTAAATAAATATTGTAGACACCCGGCTTGATCCCTTCTTCAACCTTTTTGATCGTACCAACCGTTTCCCATTCATTATTATTCTGGGTTTGTAGGATCTTTTGTCCATTCATTACGACCATTCGTAACTTTTGTGGTGTCGTCATTTCAAATTATTCGTCAGTAAGATTGAGAGTACATTTCAATTATCCAGCTTCTTGCTGACCGGCGACCTCATTCAGAATTTTCATGAGATCAAAAGACTCAGATCTTTTCATGCCATGCAAAAAGGCGATCAATTGCAGTGCACCGCTGCCCTTGGCTGAGAAACTGCCATCTTGCAATGCTTTGATGGTGAACTGAACGATGTTGGAGCAATTCCTGCCTTGCTCAAAATAGTTTTTTATTTTGGTTTGAAGAAACGCTTTATGATCGCTCGATAGATCATGCATTAAATCCTGTGGCTTGCGTTTGTCTTTCTTAATCAGATTGTAAATAGAATCCAACAATGAATTTGGCGCGCTTTGTTTTTGATCGTTGTTATGAGTTGTCGTGGTATTTGATTCACCTTCAGCATAGGAACCTTGTTCATCCGCAGAATTAGACGACGATGTTTTTTTTAGCTTTAAGAATTGACTGAATTGGTAGACATCCAATCGGGAGATTTCTTCTTGCGTACTAAGTGCCAGCCAAGTGATTACTTCTTCTTTATGGGCTTTATACAACCTCGTTAAATCATACAGAGCTGTGACATCGGTGCAACGCCCTGACCGATACGCATCAGCGAGTGGATCGGGTAGGTCAAGAAGAGTGGCGTGCATGGTAATGTATGGATTCGTTTTACCGATGAGTCTGGCAACTTCAGACTTGGTTTTGCCGCCCGCCAGTTGTCGTCCAATAAAGTCAGCGATTTCTCTGGAGGTTAAATCATCTCTTTGAAGATTCTCGATCACCTGATCAGCTTCGCTGTAATCGGTATCGATGAAGGCAGGAATCTTGGTTAATCCCGCCTTGATACTAGCGCGGTATCGTCTAGCGCCATGATTAATAATATAGGTTCCCGGTTTGTCCATATCGGGGCGTACCGATATCGGCGATTTCACTCCGCGTAATTTAATCGTTTCTGTTAATTCTCGTAGCGTTTCTTGATTAAATTCTTTTCGGGGTTGATGAATATCTTCGCTGATCAACGAAATATCGATTTCTGTTGCACCGATAGGAGCAATGTGCCCTTTTTTCTTGTCCTTTTTTGTTACTTTCATTGTCATCGCGTGCTTAAATGATGTTCGTTATACTGGAAAAAAATATTCATTTTTATTGAATTATTCTACCATTTTATGATTAGGAAGATAGAGACAATAGATGTAGTCTTCACTTAAATAAATACCGTACAAGAAGGTTACTTTTTCCCTTCGGTATTTCTTTATTGTTTTTCTAATTGAGTACATTGTTGAATGTGTCATCTCTGATAAGAGAGATTTTAATCATTTACTTAGTTATTCTCAATTCCTATTATTTTGATAGGAATCAATCCTATATTTATTGGTGTGTTTTATTACTATAGTAAGCTTGCTATTAATAATTAGCATTAAAATCAGTATATAACGAATCTAATGGTTAATTTCTCATTGAATTGATAAGCCTATGTCTTTATTTTAGATTAAAATGGCCATAAGACAATGACGCAGCTTACTTAAGCTGCTTAAACCCTGAAAATATAGGGCTATGATATGTATAATTTGATACTCATCACCAATATTTTGCGTATCCTTGATGAAAAGGATATGACCAAATCAGAATTGGCAGAAAAAGCGGGTGTATCCATCTCTTTTTTTACTGATCTGACCAATGATAAAGCCAATCCATCACTTAGGATTATTGAAGCAATTGCAGAAGCATTGGAGACACCACTGCCAATGTTGCTGGAAAGTTCTGACATGAGTATGGCTGATCTTGAAGCATTAACGAATCGAAAGCTGAAGCACTTACCCAAAGGTTTTATCTGGAAAGGTGGCGTACTCAGTGAATATGAAGCTTTTCAGGTTGAGCAGTGGGATAAAAAGAATAGAACATTCTTGTTGAAAAATAAGAAGTAAAAAATAACCGATAAAATGTAAATAAATTTGTTGCTCTAAATTGAATTACGTTATTTATACGGATACTTTTCGTGATAATCAGGTACCAACTGGCAATTGACAGTGAAAGCAATAAAATAGCCACACTTATTCCCACATGGTCAATATGGCGCAGAAAATGAGATAAGCCGAGATGATTATCCATGAGATTAATTTCCTTGAAGTATAAAATTAAAAGGTTGAAGAGCAACGGCCTGCACCGGCTGTCCATCCCGCAATGCGGGCCGGCAGTCCCAGGTTGTAATGCAGCATGTAAATAAAAAGCATGACATTGATCATTCCCTGCGAGATCGCGCCAAACTGGCGCCGGCCTACCTCTTCGCCGGTATAAGGATCGAAAATCAGCTGATCAAACCCAAGCTTGTTGGATTGATCGTTACTATCGGAGCGTAGCCCCATAATGACTAATGTCGCTTCCTGATTGTCTTCCATTAGTACTGTGTTAACCCGGCCATGTGGAACTCGCTGTTCTGCCAATTCCGCGAGTGAAACCATGTCCAGTTTATTTTCCAGAGTTTGTTTGGGGTATAGCTGAGGATTGATCAAACGTTCCAGTTCTGGATAGAACGCCAATAAACTGCCTGTCACCGCCACGATAATCAGAAAGGCGGCCATAACCAGGCCCACCCAGCGGTGGAGCAGAAACCAATAATGACGAGACATTGTTTCTTTCTCCTGATTTAAATTTTTTAGTTATATTTGCTATGACGTTCGAGTAGCCAAAAACCGGACATCTTTTATTTGAAAAATTACGAATAATATTCGATGCTAAAAATCTCAGTACTCCAGACGCATCGACCCCATAACGGTCAAGGGAGCGCCCGGATAGACACCAAGCCGCGGAGCGACATTGAAATCGGGATCGGTGGAAGCGTAATAGCGTTCATCTAAGATATTGCGATCATTGATCTGGGCCGTCAGGCGTGCCGGGCCCATTTTCACGCGGTAAGCGGCGAAGGTGTCCAGACGGGCATAACCGGGTAATTTAAAAATATTTTGAATGCCACCGCCCCGCTTGCCGACGGCAAACTCGCCCACACCGAAACTTAGTAAGGCAACAAGGCTTTCACCGAGTCCAGATTGTCACCCGTATCACCATATTTTGGCTGCTCGAATCGCCCGCACTATGCGCATCATCGACTTCAAGCAGGCAATACGGTACACCCTCGGCTTGCTTCACATGCTTGTCACGATCTAACCAGTTCAGGATCGGCATTTAAATCTTCTTTCTGTGCCAGACATACCGGCTGTAATTCTGATATCTCTCATGGCTGGCTGTACCATGTGGATCGACCGCCGCCGTGCCGGACAAGCAGGCCTTTTTCCACCAGTGAGCCAAAAGTTGCCTTCAATGTGTTCGGGCTTGCGCCTGTTTCGCGTACCATGTCGCGAGTCGTGACGCGGCCGTGATCGCGCACATAATCCAGGATTTTGACGGCCAATTCTGGCAGTGCGGCCAGGGCATTCTTTTCGCGCTCTACTTTCGTGGCCAGGCGGCGCTTTTGCTGCTGCAAAGCGCGCATGAAAAACATAAGCCAGGGCTGCCAATTCGGGGCTTCACTGCGAATTGTGCCTTGGGTCTGACGTAAGGCGAGATAATACCCTTCCTTGCTGTTCTCAATCACGCTTTCGAGCGACGAATACGGCACATAAGCATATCCGGTCTGCAACAAGAGCAAGGTCGTAAGAACGCGGCTCAGGCGGCCATTTCCATCCTGAAAGGGGTGGATTTCCAGAAACACCACAACGAACACAGCAATCATCAGCAAGGGGTGAATGCGTTTCAGTTCGCAGGCATCGCGCAGCCAGGTGACAAGTTCTGTCATCCGGCGCGGCGTATCAAACGGCGTAGCCGTTTCGAACACGATACCAATCATTTTTCCGTCCACATCAAAAGCGCCCACGTCATTGCGCACGGTTTTATATTCGCCCCTGTGCCGTTCATCCTTCTCACTGTAGCGCAGAAGATCGCGGTGAAGCTGTTTAATATGGTTTTCGGTGATGGGAATATCTTGCCAGGCCTGGAAAATCGTTTCCATGGCCTCGGCATAGCCAGCAACTTCCTGCTCGTCGCGCGTCTCGAATTTTTTGATTTCCAGCTTGCCTAGTAGGTGCTCAACCTCACGGTCACTGAGTTTATTACCCTCAATGCGCGTTGATGAGCCGATGCTTTCAATCGTGGCGATGTGGCGCAGGGCTTGCAACCGATCCGGTGCCAAAGTGCCAAGGGCACGCCAGGCACCCTTAAACTCGTCTATTTCACACAGTAAGGCCAGCAATTCAGGCGTGATTTGGATAGTGTCGGTTTTGATCATACCTGAATATATACCCGATTATGCCGGAATGTCCACCGGAATAATCGCCGGATTATGCCGGAATAGATAATTTTATATTCACGATCATAAGATTGTTAATCAACGTGCAAAAATTACCAGGGAAGAGTTGGGATCAACATTGAAAAATTAGGTGCATAAATCTGTAAGGAAGATTTTAAAGCGATAAGGTTGTTCACCGTGATATCGTATTCGTAGCAATTATCTTTCTAGTGTCAATGATCTTTTTTGTACGATCAGGATAATAGAATGCTGTGCAATATTCAATTGCATTTTTAAACGATACGATAACATTATCGTGTGGACGATATAATCTTGTAGCCCTGCCAAAGAAAATAATGGCTCAATTTTCTTTATCTGCAATTCCTGAATATCGCATCGACTACAACATCAATCCTGGAAGCAATATTTTGGCGATAACAGCCAATAATCATTCAGGATTATTCCACTGGGGATTAGTGCCTTTTTGGGCTAAAAAAAAGCAGTCCCCTTATTCATTAATTAACGCCAGAGTAGAAACAATAACTGAAAATCCTGCTTTCCGAGCAGCCTTTAAAGAACGCCATCTTGTTGTTCCGTCTACAGGGCTCTACGAATGGCAGGTTAAAGGTGATAAATCCAAACAACCTTTCCACATAACGCTTCCTGAACAGCAATTATTTGGTTTTGCAGCCTTATGGGAACATTGGGAAAAAGGCAATGAACAAATAGATTCTTGTACCATCATCACAACTTCAGCTTGCTCAAAAATTGCAGCTATTCATAACCGCATGCCGGTAATTCTAAAACCAGAAAATTACCAAGCTTGGCTGGATACGACTTTATCGAAAGAAGAAATGTTAGAAATTCTTAAGGACGACTCGATGTACCGAGATATTCAAACTATCCCTATCAGCAGCTTTGTAAACAATCCCAGCAATAACGATCCAATGTGTATTAAGCCGCTATAGGTCAGATGTCCGTTCAATATCTTTGTTTCTTGAGAAAGAATACTTTTTACGAAAAATGACACAATACTTTTTTAAGATATTTTCATTATCAAAATACTGATTCATGGTAGACTAAGCTCATTAAACTAAGTTATGTAAGATTACATTTATGCAAACATACAACATTCACGATGCTAAAACTCAACTATCTCGACTTGTTGAGCAGGCTGCTCAAGGTGAGCCGTTTATCATCGCCAAGGCCGGCAAACCAATGGTCAAGGTAATTGCACTCAATGCGCCCGAGCCTGCTCAGATCAAGCGATTCGGTTTTATGGCTGGACAAACCCATGTGCCAAATGATTTTGACCAGATGGGTGAAAAAGAAATCGTTCAGATATTTGAAGAAGGTGCATGAAACTACTCATAGATACCCATTTGCTATTGTGGGCAGCAGAAGGCTTTGAGCGTTTACCAACCAGGGCTCAAACATTAATGAGTGTTCCTGAAAACGAACTATTCTTTAGCGCGGCTAGTCTTTGGGAAATCGTTATCAAATCCAGCTTAAACCGTGAAGATTTCAAGGTTGATCCACGTTTACTTCGGCGTGGTCTGCTAGATAATGGTTACAGCGAGCTACCTGTCCTCAGTGAGCATGCAGTAGCTGTCGGATGCTTACCGCCGATCCATAAAGATCCTTTTGATCGCTTACTTATTGCTCAGGCTATTGTAGAGGGTATAACTCTACTGACAGCCGATGCTCACTTGGCTAAATATTCCGGTCCGGTGCAATACGTTTAACGTATGGCAGCAAGACAAATAGCTGATAATAGTAGCGACCGCTAGATTTCCTGACAGTCCAAAGTCATGGGAGTGAATTGAGTATGTTAAATTGTAGTATTAAAGAAATTTAAGTGCTAAATTTGAGGCATTAAAAATTATCAACGCCTGGGCTGTATTTAGCGCACTTATCCACATCTTCATCCACGGATTTTGTGAATAACTCTGTATAGCAAACCTGCATGTAAGAATTCCTAGCGTTGTTTACAAATGGGCTTGAGGTTGCGCAATATCTTAAAACT
>Ga0209582_1000953_pt1 | contig 15459 bp, 19 predicted proteins | sample KloWWTmetKNB5Kit_FD_187176 | JGI IMG/M metagenome (GOLD analysis project Ga0209582, IMG submission 187176) | Active sludge microbial communities from Klosterneuburg, Austria, studying microevolution and ecology of nitrifiers - Klosterneuburg... | ecosystem: Engineered > WWTP > Aerobic digester >...
CCTTGTGCCCCACCGGAGTCCACCCCGGCGACTGCGGACCGCTATTGGGGTACGTGCCGCCACAGTGGACCAGCGCAAGATCACCAGCAGCCGTCCCCGCAGGCCACGACAGGACCGTGCCCGCACTGGCGATCTGGCCCTGGATGAAGCCCCGCACACCGACAGCCACCGCGGCTCACACCCTTCCGATAGCGCCGACGAGACGCGCAGACATGTGACCCGTGATCCGGTCGACGCCGGTGAGCTCGAGGCGACTTCCGTCGAGGGCGGCGGAGACCGCGGCAGCCAGGGCGCGGGGGTCGAGAGTGGCCGGCCTCGACGACTCTGCGGCGCGGATGACGATGCCTCCGCTCGTCACCGGACGGGCCTCGACATAGCCGCCAGCCGCATACCCGCGAAGGCCAAAGAACGACCGCGGGTCGCCGCCTCGATGCATGTGCTCGAAGAGCGGGCGCCACGCGCCGGTGACCTCTTGGGTGTGGACGAACTCGCCCTTGTGCACCACACCGGCCGGCTCATACTTCCCGCCCGGGCCGGTATATCCGCCAGAGGCCCACTGGCCGCCCGCCGTCGAGCGGCCGCCCCCGGGGGCGTTGGATTCGGTGTAGTTCACCCGGACGTAGAGTTCCCGGTCGCTCAGGCCCGCGAGCCGATCGCGCACCGTGGTGATCGCGGCGAGGGCCTGCTGGTTGTTGATGTCGATGACGGTCTTGACGTTGCTCGGGATCAGGCCGAGTTCGTCGGCGAGGCGGTTGGCTTCGTCGGCGTGCATGCCTGCGGCGTCCGCGGCCGCGAGGAACGCGTCGCGGCCCTTCTGCAGGGTGGCCGCGGCCTGCTCGGTGTCCTGAGTGAGTTTGAAGGTCTGCGCGGCCGCCTTGATGCTCGAGGACGCGATCGCGTCAAGGGCGGCCTCGTTCGCGCGCCCGGCCTCAGTGCTGATGTCGAGGTTCTCCCCGTGCTCCTGGACCGACTTGGTTGCGGCGTCGATCGCGGCCTCCATGCCACGCATCGCGTCGCGCTGCGAGAGCGCCATCGAGCCGAAGCCCTCCATCGAGGACGTGAGGTTGTCGAGCTCCTCGGCGGAGTAGCCGGCAGCCTCACCAATGTCCGTGACGCCCTCGGCGCCCTCCTTGCCTGCCGCGCCCGCGGCCCCGGCTTTGGTGGCGGTCTCCGTCAGGGCCGTGTTGTAGGCCTCGAACTTCGCCTTGGCCTCGTCGACGACGGTGGGGTCCATGCCCTCGAAGAGGCGCTCGAACATGGCGCGGGCCTGATCGGCCTTGCCCTCGTTCACCATCTGCGCGAGCGCGCCATCGAGTTGCTGGACCTGCTTCTCGAAGCGGGCCGCACCCTCGCCGCCGTCGGTCATACGGCCGAGCCACTTGTCCATGGCCCCGAAGTCGTTGAGGGCTCGCCCAAAGCCCACGAGGGCGTTGGTGGCGTTGCCCTGGAAGCGGGTAACGACCTCGTCGAAGGAGACGAATTGCTCCTTGGCCTTGAGGAGTCCGCCCTGCTCGCGGAACATGTCCGCGAGGGCTCCGGAGGCCTCACGGCCGCCCTTGGCCGCCCGGTCGAGGGCATCGGCGAGCTCGTCGACCTTGACGGTGGCGACCTGGGCCTCGCCCATCGCCTGCCGAATCGAGACCGAGACGGCAGCAGCGGCGAAGACGGCACCTGCCGCCCCAAGTGCCTTCATGGATCTGGTCAGGCCGCCCGCGGGAATCTCGGCGGCCGCCATGGCCGCCTTCATCTCGAGGATGCTCGTGGTCGCCTTGATCGCCCCACCACCGAGCAGGAGGACCGCGGTGCCGGCAGCGGCGAGGTAGACCCCGACCTCCTTGACCGGCCCGGGGAGGTCTGCCATGAAGGCGGCGAAGTCGCGCAGCCCTTCCGAGGCCGACCTGATCGCCGGGAGCAGGACGGTGCCGAAGTCGATTGCGGCGTCCTTGACGTTGTTCCGTGCGATCGCGAGTTGGGAGGCGGTCGTCTCGTATCGCTTCGCGGCCTCATCCGTCAGGGCGTTGTTCTTGGCCCATGCGTCTCGACCGTCCTGCAGCGACTGGGTGACCATGTCGGACGCACCAGCCATCTTGAGCAGCGCCGTGGTGGTGCGGATTTCCTTGAGGTCGAGGTCATCGAGCGTGGTGAAGACGTCGCCGCCGGACTTGCGTATGCCGTCGAGGCCTTTGGTGAAGGCCGCCATCGCCTCCGCTGGGGCCTTCTTGAAGAGCCCGGCGAAGGCGTCACCGGACATGCCCGCCACCTTGGCGAAGGCTTCGAGCTTCTCGCCGCCCTGGGCTGCCGCCTTGGACATGTCCATGAGGACCTTGGAGACGGCCGACCCGCCAGCCTCAGCCTCGATCCCGACGGACGCGAGGGCGTTGGAGAGTCCGAGCATGTCGGCCTCGGTCATGCCGACGACCTTGGCTGCGCCGGCGATCCGGCTGGACATGGCGAGGATGTCCTTCTCGGTCGAGGCGCCCTTGTTGCCGAGGTCGACGAGGGCGGACCCGAAGCGCTCGATGCCCTTGGTGCCTTCGCGGTCCATCGTGCCCATGACGTTGCTGATCTGGGCGATGCTCGTCGCGGCCTCGTCGGCGCTGAGGTTGGTGGACTCGCCGAGGTCGATCATGGTCTTGGTGAAGGCGGCGACGTCTTCGCGCTTGACGCCGAGTTGGCCGGCAGCCTCAGCCACGGCTGCGATGTCCTCGTGCGTGGCCGGGAGGGTCTTGGCCAGCCCACGCAGGGAGCCCTCGAGTTGAGCCATCTGCGCGTCCGTGCCGTCGACGGTCTTCTTGACCCCGGCCCAAGCGCTCTCCCAGTCGACCGCGGCCTTGGACACCAGCGCCAGCCCTGCAGCGCTGGCTGCTCCTGCCTTGAGTGCGGTGCCGCCGATCTTGTCCCAGTCGGCTTTGTTCTGGGTGGCTGACTTTGTGAGGTCGTTGCGGAAGGCTTGGTTTTCCTTGCGCATCTGCGCCACGCCTGCGAGGTAGCCATCGACCTTGGCGAGATAGACGGCGGTGATGGTGCGGTCAGCCATGGGTCACCACCTCTGGAGTCACTGCGCAGGTTGCTTGCGGCGTGTGGGGTTGGGGACGAGTTCGACGGACCATTGGAGCCCGACGGCCTCGTCCTTGTAGGCGTCCGCGTAGCGCCGCTGGGAGCGCGCGAGGGCGGAGCAGGCCAGGCATTCCCAGGGGGCGCCGGTCTCGTAGTGCGCGACGTGCTCGGGGTCGGCGCCGTCGTGCGCCGGGTTCATCGAGTCGTCCTTGTGTTGGCCGCAGCCTTGGCACAGGCCTTTCTCGTGGACGTGCAGGGCCCGGATGAGGAGCCGGTCCCGCTCGGTCAGTGACGAGCCGGGCGCGCGGACGCCATAGAAGGCGAGGGGTGTCAGGCCCCACGCTCGGGCGGCGCGAAGGTCCTCTACGACTTCCCGACGAGCGCGGAGGACGCGCGAGAGAAAGGGACATCCACACCCTCACCCCTGGCCGCGGCATTCGCGGTGGCTGCGATGGTGCGCAGGAAGTAGCGACCGAGGCCGGTAGCGCCCTTGTCGTCTCCCAGGTGCATTCGGTGCAGTTGCTTGCCGGTGACCGTGATGGGCTGGCCGTTGATGTGGGTGACCTGCGCGGCCCACGTGTCGTAGTCGAGCATCGTGAGTTCGGGCTGCTCGCCCTTGGCTGTCAGGACGGTCTGGGTGTCCGCGCAAGTTTCGCGGATCTTCTCGGCCTCGCCGTTGTGGAGCGAGCGGATCGTCCATGTGGTGATGGAGGCCAGCATCTGGGTGCGTAGGTCCTCGAGTTCCTTGGCGCGTTCGACCTTGGGGTCTTTGGCCATCGGCCGGTCGTCGACGACGTCTGCTGCCGCGGGGCGCTCGAGCTCGGCCTTGAGGTGCTCGATGCGGCCCATCAGGTGTGGCTTGCCGCAGACCTCGATGGTGTGCGTGACGGCGCCGGTGCCGCCGATGAACGCGTCGAGGTCGAAGGTGTCCGGGTCGATCGTGGAAGTGTTGTCGCTCATGGGGTTTCCGCTCCTTTGGGGGTTTGTGTCGCTCCCGGGGTTGTCGTGCAGGGTGGGTGCGGCTCGGGCCCCAGGAGCGAGATCCTTTCCCGAGCCGCACCCGGTCTGTCAGGCGACCAGCGCCACGTCGGTCTGGTACGCGCCGTTGACTCGCACGGGCTGACGGACGCGACCCTTGGTGTTGCGCGTGACTGGCAGCTTGATCTGCGGGCCGAGCTTGACGGGGATCACGTCGACCTTCTGCCCGGTCGCCGGGGCGGTGTCATAGTCCATGCCGTAGCGGGTGACGAAGTACCCGATCGCGCCCGGGGTCATCCCGGCGTAGGCCTTGTTGCTGATCGAGGCCGCGTTCTGGACGTCGTAGATGTATTGGAGGTCGTCGACCTTCCACGTGATGGCACCCATGTCCTCGAGGACCTGCTTGAGGCAGACGCGGTCGTCGGTGATGGTGGCGACGTCGGCGTCAGGGGCGAAGTCGCCCGTGAGGTAGCAGGTGATGTCGAGGCTCGTGGCGGCGTTGAGCGCGGCGGCGATGCCGGGCGCGGCTGGGTTGGCCAGGTTGGCGGCCGGGACCCAGTAGACGCGCAGGGAGGCGTCGGAGACGAAGCCGGGAGGGACGGAGGCGGGCATGTCACTTCTCCTTGACGGTGGTGCTCGGGGCGATGGCCTTGGCGGTCTCGCGGGTGGAGGGCTTGCCGGCCTTGTCGGTGCGCGGCTTGTGCGGCAGCGGGTAGCCGAAGCCGTCGACGGCGGGCTCGTCGAGGACCTCGTAGTCGTCGTTGCCGTCGATCTGGATGCGGCGCAGGGACTCGTGGCCGTTGGGGCCGGAGACGCGCACGATCTCGTAGGGGTTGGGCTGCTCTGCCACCTCGGGGGCGGCTGTGGTTTCACTCATTGGTGTGGCCCCTTTCGTGGCCTCGGGTTCACGCGTCGCCGGATGCGACACGGAAGATCAGGGGGACGTAGGCCCGTGAGGGCGAGGGGTCCCGGTCGATGCGCGGGGTGGGCGCGAAGGCGTCGGCGCGGCAGATGCCGCCGCCGGGGAGGCGCTGGCCGTGGAGGGCGTCGAGGACCTTCTCGACGGCCAGTCCGCAGCGGCGCTGGTCGCCGCCGGCGGCGGTGACCTGGAAGACGTTGTCCGTGGTGCCGCCGAGTCCGTTCTGGCGCTCGTCCTCGCGGCTGCGCGTGCCGGGCGCGGCATACAGGCAGGCGTATTGGTGAGCGCGGCCGTCGCCGTCGTGGAAGACGTCGCGCTGGCCCTTGCCGTCGGGGCGTGGACTCCACCCGATCGAGGGGGCGGCGTCGTCGGGGGCGCCGTCGAAGACCTGGAGGAGGTCTTGCTCGGCCAGTCGGGCCAGAGCCCAGTCGCGCACCCTCATGCGAGCCGGTCCGTGATCTGGCCGACCGCAGCCACGAAGTTGGCGGCGTTGCGGTCGAAGGCTGGCCCGAGGTAGGCGTGGGGCGCCATGCGGCTTGTGCCCTCTTCGACGTATCGGCCATAGGAGGCGGTCGGGCCGACCTCGCCGCGCAGGCCTTTCACGTCGTAGCCGATCGAGGCGCGCAGGTTGCCAGTGTCGACCGGGCAGAAGGCCTTGGCGTCGCGCTCGGTGTCGGCGCACGTCTTGGCGATGACCTGCTCGACGAGTTCGCCGACCTGCTGACCGGCTCGGCCGAGGTTGGCGTCGAGTTCGTTGAGGCCTTCGAGTCGGATCTCCACGACGGCCTCCCGGGGTCAGTTCTGGTTGTGGGTGCAGACGAGGTCGCGCGTGAAGCGCTCACTGCCGTGCTGCACGTCGTTGACCGTCAGCGGTATGCCCTCGAGGTGGGCGTCGTTGATGACCGCGTAGGGCACGACCTGCCACTTCTCCTCGACGTCGGGAGCCTCGAAGAGCACCTGGACGAGGTACTGCCGCGAGGTCACGGACTCGTCGGCCTGCACAGTCCCGGCCTCGGAGCGGACCGCTTGGATGCGGCAGGGCCCGTCGTAGACCGCGGCGCCGCGCTGGAGGGTGCCGGACTCCGTGGCGGCGTCCCAGCCGGACTCGTCGAGGTCGGGGTTGTAGATGCGGCACTTGGCGTTCATGCCGCCCACCGCGACGAGCGCGTGGTAGCGGGACCAGCGCAGCGGGATGACCTTGCTGCCGGGGAGCGGGCTCACAGTCCCCACACCTGGCGCTCGGTCAACTCCGGTCGGCATCCGCTCGGGATCGTGTCGACGACGTCGAAGCCGTCCCAGAGGTTGGCGTCGTCGAGGTCCTTCTGTGCGAGGGCTCGGTGGTTCTTGGCTTGGGCTCGCAGTTCGGCGGCGACGGCGGGCCCATCGGTCTGGAGGTCCTGCGTGCGGATCTTCTTCGAGATGAGCACTTCGCTCGTGGCGATCGCGTCGAGGGCGTCGGCGGCGGCGAGGCGGACGTTGCCTGCGCCGAGGGTGAGGAAGGCGCGCAGTTGGCTGTCATTGAAGAGCTGGTCAGGGCTCGTGCTCGTGTCGGCGATGAGCATGCGCAGCAGCGCGAGGGTCTCGACGTCATCCACGGCTGGGGCCTCCGGTGATCGGGGTGTGAAGAGTTGGGGGCGCAGGTCGCGCTGCTGCAGGGAGTTGGAAGTCGGGCCCCGACGCGGGCCCAGCGTTACCCGCCACGGGCCTCCCCAAGCGGCCTTCGGGTCCGTGCGATGAACTCTGGGACTTGCGCCGGGTTTCGGCCCGTTGACGCCCCCACCGCGCCCCCACCCGGTTGTCTCTCCGGGTGGGGGACGGTTAGGGCATCACTCGGACTCGGCGCCCTTCTCGGCCGCCTTCTTCGGGCCAGCCTTCTTGGCGCCCTCGGGCAGCAGGTCTGTCCCGATCCACGAGGACGGCACCGGGTTCTCGAAGCCCGCGATGGGCTCGCCGTCGGCGTCGACGACCTCCACCCACGTGATCTTGGCCTCGGCCACTGTCACCACCCGACCTTGACGAGACCGGCCGCGCCGGTGCCGTCGGAGGCGAGGCTGAACGTCGGGTCACCCTGGGCGGCGCCGGTGATGTGCCGGACACGGAACCAGATGGTGTCGTCGTCGAACGAGCCGTCCCGCGGCGAGAGCGAGCCGCCGCCGAGGCTGACGCCCTGGTCGGCCTTGGCACGCAGGTCGGGGGTCTCGAAGCCGAGGAGCTTGGCGACGTAGATCGCGTTCTTCACGCCGGTCTTCGGGATCGGCAGGAGGAACCACGCGGCGCCCGCGAGGTCGGGGAGCACGGTGAGCTTGATCCCCGAGAACGGGTTGGACTCGAGCGTGGTCGTGCCGCCGTTGGTCACGCGGATCTCTTGGGTGTTGATGATCCGCTTGGCGACGAACTCGAGCGCCGGACCGACGACGAGCTGCATCTGTGGGGCGGCGAGCAGGTTGCCGTCTGCGTCCCGCTTGAGGCGGTTGGCGGTGAAGGCGGCCTGCAGGTTGTCCGCGGTCAGCGGGCCCGAGTAGATGTTCTTGTTCGCCGCGTTGAACAGGCCCGTGTTCGGGGCGCCCGTGGCGGTGTTGGCGAGTTGCGCGAGCGCGAGGTTGGCCTCGGTCGTGCGGGCCCGCGACGCCCACGTGGCCGGGACGACCTCGAGTTCGCCGATGTCGTCGCCGATGCGCGCCTCGAGGGTGTAGCCGTACTGCTCACCGAACTTGCCGACGCTGATCTGACGCTCCTGGGCGGAGGTTGACCCGATCGGGTAGTTGGTGTGCTCGGGCACCTTGGTGAGCGGGCCGGAGGGGATCGCGAGCTCGAGGAGGGTCTTGGGCTTGAAGTCCTTCACCTTGGTGAGCGCGGCGAAGGCCGACCAGTCGGGAGCCTGCGTCTCGTAGGCCCGGAGCATCTCGCGGTCCATGACGGCGCCGGCCGCGGACTTGAAGAGGTCGCTCGTAGTGATGGCCTCGTTGACGCGCAGCATGGCTGCCTTGTCGCCGCCCCACGCGGACTCGAGCAGCGACTTGGCCTCGAGCATGGCCTTGCGCATGCGCGGGTTGGTGCGCTCGGCGTTGCGGCGGGCGGTGGCGCCCTCGCCGACCATGGCGAGGTTGCTGGACAGGCCGAAGGTCTCCGGCCGGAAGAGGATGTTGCTCATGATGGGTGGCCTCCTCAGACCTGGGCGGGACGGACGACGGCCACGCCGTCGGTGGCGGCGCGGACCCCGGACTCGCCGACCTTGGGCACGGTGTAGCCCCAGATGGCGCCCGAGGCGGTGACGGACAGGATGGGTGCGGTGGCTCCGGCGCGGGCGGTCAGGTAGACCGGGGTCCCGGGACCGGCGATGGCGCCGGCGACCTCGTAGAGCCACGAGCGGTTGTCGGTGACGACGGAGGCGTTGCCTGCAGCGTTGCCGCCTTCACCAATGTTGGTGACGGCGACACCATTGAAGGCGCCGACGCGGACCGGGTCACCGGACTTGGTGTTGGCGACGACCGGGAGCGAGAGCTCGGCACCCGGGCGCATGTACTCGTTCTTTGCCATGAGGATCAGCCCTCCTTGCGGGCGGTGAAGGCGGCATCGAAGTCGTCGACTCCGTAGCCGGTGGACTCGGTGACGCTCTGGCCGAAGCCGGAGACGGTGCCGACGCCGAGGGACTCGGCGAGTTCGGCGATGTCGGCCTGCTCGTCGGCGATCACGCGGGCGGTGGCCTCGGCGACCGTCTCGGGCGTGGTGTCGACGCTGACCCCGGCGAGGATCGACTCGACGAGGCGGGCCTGACGTCGGGCCGGGAGGCCGGACTCGGCGACGGCCCGGGCGATCGCGGGGCGCGCGGCCTCGCGGGCGGTGTGGACGGCCAGCGCGGTGCGGGCCTGATCACGCTCGGCCGTGGCGGCGTCGCGCTCGGACTCGAGCGTCTGCACCCGCTCGGCGTCCTGACGGAGGCGACCGAGTTCGGTCTCCTCGATCTGGATGGTTGCCATGTTTGTCTCCTTGGACTCGGTGGCGGTGGACTGTCCGGCGGGTGCCGGGACATCGGGGGCGGCCTCGGCCGCGGGGGTGACGGGCACGTACTCGGTGCGGGCCCGAACCTCGGTGGGGTCGCCATGGGCGAGGGTGATGGCGCCCTGCTCGTCGGCGGCGTAGCCGTGCTCATAGGTGGTCGTGGAGTCGGCGTCCTCGACGGTGAACCAGACGCGGGTCTCGTCGAAGTCGCGGACCCACGCGTAGGACTTCTCGCTCCCGTATGCCGCCTTGAGCGCGGCTTCGAGGGCGTTGCGGGTGTCGTTGGCGGTGGCCTCGTCGACGGCCGCACGGGCCGATTCGAGGACGGCCAGCACCCGACCGCCACGACCGGCCTTGGTCACGAAGTCGACGGAGAGGGCTTCGGTGAGGTCGGTGATGATCGTGCCCTTGCGGCCCTCGGCCTCGCCGACGGTGGTGTCAGCGAAGGCGCGGATGGAGACGCCGATGTTCTGCGCGACGTCGGGGTCAGTGAGGAGTTCGCGGTAGGCCTTGAAGACTTGCGCCTCGGCGACCAGTTGCGTCCCGTCCCAGTAGGCGTCCTCAGCGAGGACGGCGGCGAGGTCACGCACCGAGCGCTCGGGGCGGTCGTGTTCCTCGGACTCGCTGGGGTGGTCGAGGAAGCAGTGGGTGCCCTTGGCGAAGACTCGCCCGGTCGCGGCATTCTCGAGGACCTTGGGCGAGTAGTAGCCGCTCGAGCCCCAGCCGGGGGAGATGACTCCGAGTTGGAGGCGGCCGGTGGACTGGTCCATCGACTCGACCGAGAGCGTGAGCGCCTCGTGAATGCGCTTGGGCATGGCGTGACCTCCGAGGGTCGGGGAAGATGGCGGGATGGGCATGGACGACGATCGGGACTGCGCCGAGCACGTCTGGCGCGTCGTCGGCCTGGACTTGGCCGATGAAGGGGCGGCCCTGGAGAAGGAGTGCGAGCGGTGCGGGGCGGTGCTGCTCGTGGGCTCCGAAGAGCTCGGCGGCTGGGTCGGTTAGGACGCCTTTGCCAGCAGCGTGGACAGCGGGGTCGGGGCGAAGGAGTCGCGCCAGCCGTCGGTGCTGCGACGCTGACTCAGGTCGGCCCACTCGATGCGGCCGGAGTTGAGCAGGTCGAGTTTGGTCTGGCCGAGGATCGCGGTCTGGGTCTCGAGGGGGAGCGCGTCGAAGACCTGCCGGGCGTCGGGTAGGACCGATGCCGGCTCGGGCAGGTCGATGCCGAGGTCCTTCCACGACTTGGTGGTCGGCACGGACGTGCAGCGGCCTTGCTGGTGGTCGAGCGGGCCGGGCTCGTCGACGTCGTGAACGCTGCCGTGCTGGGACCAGCAGGACTCGCACGTTCTCGCGTCGAGGGTGGCGACCCACGTCCAGCCGGTGAGGACGTCGGCGTTGGCCTTGCGTTGCTCCCGGGAGGCCTCACGGTGCGCGTCGAGCATCTCGGTGCGGGCGAGGTTGAGGGCTCTGTTGCGGCCGCCGTTGAAGTGGCCGTTGACGCGGATGAGCATCCGGCTGGCCGCGGTGCGCGGGTTGTCGCCGATGGCGATGCCGCGGATGATCTCGGACTTCATCGCCGCCACGGCGCGGGGCGCGAGCGGGTAGGAGAGCGCCTGGACTTGGCCGGCGCTGCGCCTGACGATCGCATCGAGGGCCTTGGGGTCCATCCGATCCCACACCCCGCCGAGCGCCACGTCTGCGTGCTTGGCGGCGTCAGGCATCTGGGAGCCGATGAGGCGGGCCTGCCACGTCGCCGCGTCCTTGGCGAGGTCGGGGAGGGCGCGCAGGATGCGCAGGTCCATGTCACGGGCAAGGCCTGCGAGGGCGTCGTGCGTGGCCTCGAGTGCCTTGCGTGCCCGGGTCGCTCGTGCGACTTGGGCTCGGGTCGGCCACTTGCCGTCCTTGCCCGCGGACGCGAGGTCGTCGAGGGCGGCCTGCCACTCGGGCGCGATCTCGTTCCATGCCCGCGCCCATGCGGTGAGGATCTGCGTCTCTTCGGCGTCGAGCGCTCGGGCGACCTGTAACCGCATCCCTGCCGCGAGACGGAGTGTGCGGTCGTCGATCGCCATCTGCTCAGGCGGCAGGCTCGGGCGGGGCGCCTACGCCAGCGCCGTATGCCGCGCCCGGGCCGCTGATCTGGGCGTGCAGCGAGGGCGGGAGGAATTCGCCGTCATCGGTGAGGACCTTGTCCATCCATCCGTCGATGTCGTCGACACCGAGGGCCTGCATGGCCAAGCGCGCGAGCAGCTCGGGTGGCAGCTTGTCCATGCCGTCGGCGGTGGCGATCGCGTCGGTGAGGACCTTGACGTCGATGTCGTCGAGGGAGGGGAAGGTGACTTCGACCTCGTAGTCCTCGTCGTTGAGGAGGGTGACGAGTTCGCGGCCGGTGACTGGATCGCGCACGATGCGGCCCTTGAGTGCGCCCTGGGGTGCGCGGACGGCCTCGCGGATGACGTACTCGAGGACCTGACCGTGCAGGTCGGAGTGCAGTCGGCGGCGGGCATTGATGGTGTTGCGCAGGGGCGTGTCAAGGGTCTCGGCGGTGGCTCGGGCGCCGGTGACGCCGGGGTCGGCGAGCAGCATCGTGACGGGGAAGCCGAGGGCGGCGGCCACCATGGCGGCGATGGGGCGGCCAGCGTTGAGGTCGATCGTGGCGCCGGACTTGCCGATCGCCTCGAGGCGCTGGCCTTCGGGGGTGATCGCGGTCTGCCCGACCTGACCGTTGGAGCCGACGGCGCCGGTGGTGATCGCTGCTCGGGTGGATGCGGCGCCGGCCTTGGTCTTGGCGGTGGTCTGGAAGGCGAAGCGGGAGAGGGCCTTGACGAGGCGGGTCCAGTCGCCCAGCAGCTCCTTGTAGCCCACGGACCACGGAAGGGCGGCGAGCACGTCGGGCGTGCCGCGGCCGCCGGAGGCGTTGACCTTGGTGTGGATGACCGGGGCGTCCCAGCGGACCTCGTGGCCGTTGATCGTGCGGGCCCGAGTGGCTGGCCGGTGCCAGATGTGCGGATAGTAGGTGGTCCGCTGCTCGGTGGCCGTGACGGTGTCGATGCCTTGGGCGCGCAGCACCTTGGCGGTGTGGACGCGCTTGAAGAACCAGACCTCGTCGGCGTCCTCGGGGTTGGTGATGATGTCGGTCACCTGCAGCGCGGGGATGGCGCGCACCTGCACGCGGCCCGTGAGTGGGGACGTGATGAGGGCGTGGAAGAGTTCGCCGTCGGTCTGCAGCGACCGCTCCGACTCCTCGCGGGCACTGGCCGAGGTGAAGGATGCGAGGTTGGACGGGTCGTCGAGGAAGGCCTGGACGATGCCGTTGACGTCCTGCCCGCCCTTGGGATTCTTCACCGCGATCTGGGCGCCTCCGCCCCAGACGTAGCCGACGTGCAGCAGGACGCCGCGCCGGATCAGCGGGTCGAGGAGGGCATGGACGCGGCACTGGACGACCCGAGACTTGACGTACTCGCGCGGCAGTCCGCCGGTCTCGGAGAGGTTGTCTCCGATGAGGGTCCAGCCCACGTCCTCGCCGGCGAGGAGGTGCCGGGCGTCGAAGAGTGCCTCTTCGAGGGTCTCGATGTGCAGGTCGATCGCGGCCGCGTCGGCGTCGGTGAGGGTGATGGTCACGTCGCCTCCGTCGGTGTCGTGGTGGGGTGGTCAGTAGCCGACGGCGTCGACCCAGCCGAGGCCCAGGTCGTCCTCGTCGAGCAGGTCGGTCTCGTCGAAGGTCTGGCCGGTCAGGATCGGCACCAGCAGGAGGCGGTGCACGGCTTGACTGAAAGCGTCGACGGTGTCGTCGTGGGTGGCGTTCGGGAAGTCGCGGGCCTCGTCGGTGAAGTCGCTGACCCATGCGGCGCCCTCGATGGCAACCGGGTCAGGCAGGACGACGTCGTGGGCTTCGACGAAGGGAGAGACGGCGGAGGCTCGGGCGTACTTGGATCCCTCGGGCTCGACCGGGATCAGTCCGCCGACCTTGGAGCGTAGGGCGTTGAGGATCGCGGGCCCGTTGGCTTTGTCTTCGACGAGCTTGGCGATCGCCTGCGGCCAGCGGGCGGTCATGTCGAGCATCATCTGGCAGGACTCGGCGAAGCCGGCTCGGCGGCGGACTTGGTCGAGCAGGTAGGCCTTGGGTCCTCGCCGCATCCACACCTGCCCGACGACGAAGTCGGAGCCCTTGGTGTCCTTGAAGGTGAAGTCCCAGGACTGGACGAGCTCGACGGTGCCGTCGCGGCCAGCCTCGGGGACGATGCGGGCACCGTCGTCGCGCACCACCCAGAGCGGCTGGGTGTAGCGGGCCCAGCCGTCGGCCGGGTAGAGGTTGCCGGAGTCGGGGGTTGGGCGGCCCTGGTAGAGCGAGGCCCACGTCCTTGAGCCGGAGCGGCGCTTGATCGCATCCCACTGCTCGCGGGTGCGGCCGCGGGCGCTGGTCATGAACTGCTCGGGCTCGCGGCCCAGCGGGTCACTCTCGCCCTTCTCGGGGCGGTGGTCGGCCTGGGCTGGCACGTTCAGCACCCGCCAGAGGTGCCCGTCCTCGGCGCCGAGGAGGCGGCCGGCGAGGTCGTCGTGGTGCCACCGGGTGAGGATGAGCACGACGGGGGCACCGGGGGCGAGACGGGTGGAGGCGACGTCGGTCCACCAGTCCCAGATCCGGTCCCGGTAGGTGCGGGAGTCCGCCTGCAGGCGGTCCTTGATCGGGTCGTCGATGATGAGCAGGTCGACGGGGCGGCCGGTGAGGGCGCCCCCGACGCCGGTGGAGTAGACCCCGCCGTCACGTCCTTCGAGCTGCCACTCGGATTGAGCAGACAAGTCTGCCCTCACCCGCAAACGTAGCACATCAGCGTTTTGGAGTATGTCATCCCGGATGGCGCGCCCCCAGCGGCGGGCGACGCCGTGCTCGTAGGACGCGATGGCGATGCGCAGGTCGGGGCTCTGCTCGAGCGCCCATAGCGGGAACCGGCGGGAGGCGCGCTGACTCTTCCCTTCCTGTGGGGGCATCTGGATGATGAGCCGCCCGTCAGGGGTGTCGAGGAGTCGGACGAGCTCGGCGTCGATGAGGTCCAAGGCCGGCGTCTGGATGGTGCGCGAGTCGAGGTCGACGGCGAGGGCGCCCGGGGATGGCCAGGTGGAGCCGTTCGAGCGGTCAACCTCGGCCCCGATGAGGCGTGCCAGGTTGCGCCAGAGCGAATCTTCTTGTGCCACAGGAATATTCCTCCGGTTCGAGTTGAGAACGTGCAGGCAGTCCACTAAAGTCGATAACGTAAGAGACCAACCCACACGAGAGGTTAAGACCATGACCGACACCCAGCTCACACACACAGTCATCGACTACTCCGTCAAGGAGACCGCCGCCGCAATCCGCAAAGCCCTCCGGGCCCGCTGGCCCGGAGTCAAGTTCTCGCTGACCATGAGCCGCGGCACCGGCTACGGCTGGATGAGCCTGAGCTGGACCGACGGCCCGCTCACCGCCGAGGTCAACGCCCTGACCAACGGCTTCCGCTCCTCCTACTTTGACGGGATGGACGACTCCACCCACCAGATCCCGGCCAGCCTCTACGCCGCCCCCGACGGCTCGCTCATCGAACACAAGTGGTCATGCCACGGAGTCAACGCGAGCCGTCACTACTCACCCGAGACCGAGGCATGGGCCGAGACCGTCGCCGTCCGCGGCTCCTACTGGTGGCCCAACGGGTGCGAGCCGTACCTGGACAACCCCTACTACGCCACCCGCGGCCTCCTGGCCGGCATCGACCTGACCAACGGGTTCCCGACCAGCCCCCGCGAGAGCTTCAAGGAGACGTGGCAGCGGTGACCACCACGCAAGCAAGCCAACCGGGGTCTGACCAGCCCCACCCGAGAGACCAGACCAACCCCACGGAAGGGGACCCGAACCAATGAGCACTGACCAACAGCCCACGTGGGCGAAGCCGTGCGAGGCCTGCGGGCGCCAGATCGAGCGCTGGCGGGGCCAGGGGGACATCTCCTGCACCTGCGGCGCCTGGTACAACGCCTTCGGCCAACGCCTGCGGGATGACTGGCAGGGCAACCGCGCATGGCGCGATGACGACCTCGACGACCTCGAAGGGTTCGAGCTTCAGCAGCTCGCGCGCGAGCAGTCCTGACCGCTTGCGCTGGGGGGTCCCGCTCCGAGAGGGCAGGGACCCCCCAGCGGAGCCCCCAAGTTGGCCGCGCACACAACTGCCACACCACACCCACACCACTGACACACCACTCCGGGAAGGTCACGAGGCAATGACAGAAGCGCCCCGGTTCCCCACCCGAGAGGCCGCGATATGGCTCAAAACGCTGGAGGACTCCAACTCCACCCCGTGGGCGCAAATGGGTCGAGTCTCAGCACTCCACCAGATCACCCGACACGAGCTGGACGCTGGACGGGCACGCCGTCGCCATCCTCGCCGACTTTGTCGAGACCACCTGAGTCCGCTATAGTCACTGACGTAAGCGACCAACCTAGAAAGGATCATCCCAATGGCAACCAAGTGGGACACCGTGCGAGA
>Ga0209582_1000954_pt1 | contig 15449 bp, 13 predicted proteins | sample KloWWTmetKNB5Kit_FD_187176 | JGI IMG/M metagenome (GOLD analysis project Ga0209582, IMG submission 187176) | Active sludge microbial communities from Klosterneuburg, Austria, studying microevolution and ecology of nitrifiers - Klosterneuburg... | ecosystem: Engineered > WWTP > Aerobic digester >...
TAACTGGCGCTATAAGTTGAGTGTTTGAGCCTATAAACACATCATCTTCAATGATGGTTTGGTGTTTATAGGCTCCATCATAATTACAAGTAATCGTTCCAGCACCCACATTGACATGCTTTCCAACCACAGAATCGCCTATGTAACTTAAATGATTTGCTTTGCTGCCCAACGCTATTTGACTATTTTTAATTTCAACAAAATTGCCAATATGAACTTTGCTAGCGAGTTTTGTACCTGGCCGTATGCGCGCATAGGGTCCAATCTTGCAATTTTCCCCGATTTCCGCACCTTCAATCAGGCTATACGGATGAATGATTGTTCCTGATTCAACCGTTACATTTCTCAAGGTGCAATGCGCTCCCACCTTCACATCATTGCCCAATTTGACATTGCCTTCAAAAATGCAATTAATGTCAATCTCTACATCAGATCCACAAGATAATTCTCCACGTATATCTATACGTGCTGGATCTGTTATGCCAACACCGGATTCAAGCAAATTATAAGCTTGCTCTTTCTGATAAATTCTTTCAAGCTCTGCCAGCTGATGTTTATTGTTAACACCCATTACTTCCCAGAAATTCCTTGGGTGTGTGGACCTGATATGAATGTTTTCTTTAACCGCCATGCCAATAATATCTGTCAAGTAATACTCATGTTGTGCATTTTTGTTTTCAATATTCGGCAACCAGCTATGCAATTGAATATTTGGGATAAGCATAACACCTGTATTAATTTCATTGATAGCCTGCTGATCAGCATTGGCATCTTTCTGCTCTACGATAGCAATAATCTCACTTGTTTCAGGATCACGTATAATCCTGCCATATCCAAAAGGATCCTTTACAAGTGCAGTCAATAACGAAAAATATTTTCCTTCTGACTGCTGAATAAGCTCTCGTAGAGTATCAATACTGACTAATGGAACATCCCCATACAACACGAGCGTAAAACCATCTTTATCAAGATGTGACTGTGCCTGCATTAGAGCATGACCTGTTCCCAACTGTTGTTCTTGCATTACCCAAGTTAAGTCGTCAGCAGCAGTCGATTGTTTAACGATTTCACCTCCATGTCCTATCACTATGCAGATCTTTTGAGGCGATAGTAATCGAGCAATATTAATGACATGCGCAAGTAAAGGGCGCCCTGCCAAATTATGCAAAACTTTAGGAAGAGAAGATTGCATGCGCTTTCCAGCACCAGCTGCGAGTATTACTACATTAAGATTTATCATGATATCAATAGCTCTCTTTACTCGAAAATAACATAATCAGATTCCAAACTTTAAATTATTATAATTATTGGGACATAAGGACATTCACTCGATTAACGAACATAAACCAATACAGTTCATTAATAAATACCTTTCCAGTATTTTTTAGGGGCTAAATTAAGAAAATCAATGACAAGCATTATCGCCATTTGAGATAGCTGTTATGAGCTTGACATCATTAGAACAAAGCTAGGCTTTAACCAAGCATTCTATTCAAAATCAACTTGAATTTTTATCGCACAGTTAGTGAAAAGGCGAAGCGTTAATCAACACAGACTTAAAATTAGTGTGACCACCTAAGGGATTGTTCATGCAGGAACGTAAGAATACAACTGAACAGAGAATTGAATTGATTACCTTGTGATAGCGTCAGAAAACGCAGTTACCATATGATTTTATTAACAAACACAACCTGTTCCTCCCACTCCATTCTCGAATTTCACTGATAAGGAGATTAAATAAAATGTTACTGGTATTTCCATGTAAGGCTTTTTCATTTTTATTGTCCTAAAGTAAACATCTACGAGAAATTTAAAAATAAACTGTTTCTGCGCACAACGTTTATTCTGCCAAAATAAAAAAAGGTTCAATGTATTAAGAATTGCCAATAACTTCCGCTTAAACTAACCCCAAAGATTGTTATTCAATTAAATTTTTGAATTTGCAGAATTGAAGAGATTCTTATTTTTTTACAATGGGCGACTTAAATCTATTATTTGTCGCGTATTACTTAAGAATCACAGATTTTGAGGTTAGGTATTTCGTTAAAAATTAGCTAGGCAATACTAATTTGAACCAACCAAATAGTAACAGATTGTTCCATTAGTTTGAAAGAGACAAAAAAGTTGCTCAACTTTAAAAAGTTTTTTCTTTACGACATTAAGATTACTGCTATGTTAGCTAAAAAAATAACTTCGACTCACCGGCCTATAAATTAATAATTCATTTATTTTTAATCATTTTTATAAATCTTTGATGATTTCTTATAACTCGCTGACAAAAGGAATAAAATTGAGCCTCAGCTGCTTGAGTTATAAGCTGTTTTTGCTGCTAGGTCTTGCTTATCCTATCAGCTGCCACGCACAATTAAGCAGCAGTGTAACTGGCGCCACTGAGTATATTTGGCGCGGTTACTCCAAGAGTGATGGAAAACCAGCTGCACAAGCCAACATTGATTATTCCTTTAAATCAGGAATCTATCTTGGCACCTTTGCTTCAACAGTTAATTTCGCCGACCATACATTCGAAAATCATTCGACTTTAGAATTTAGACCTTACCTGGGATTTGCCTATAAGTTATCTGATGACTGGCGATTTAATACAGCTTGGAGTCGCTACATCTACGATGGCAAAATATTTGGTCAAAATGCTGATTACAATGAATTCTATTTCTTCAGTCACTTTCGTGATCTGATCACAATCAATCTCAATTTCTCCGAGAATAGTTATAACCAAAAACACATGTCATTTAATTCTGAGATTACAGGTCGTTATCCAATCACTGATTCGATCGAAATATCCAGTACGCTTGGCTACAATAAACAGAAACAAGCCCTGAGTTATGATTATCTGTACTGGAATTCCGGACTAACGATACATTTCTCTCGTAATGTGGGCGTTGACGTACGTTACTATGGCGGCATCCACGCGGCGACTAAAAAAGAAGGAGGAATGCTGTCAGGGGAAGGAATGTCAAGTTGGCAATTCCATCCCCACGTTGTCGATAACCGCATTGTCTTTTCTATTACAGCCGGATTTTAATTTTTTTCCGAGCGATGAACTATTTGTTCGTTATCAGGAATAAACGGATCGACAAACAGAAATTCATAAAAATTAGATTAATGATGCAACCTGTATGAATCATGATTCGCCAGATTTAAGAACGCGAAAATCCTTTAGCTCACAGGAGCAACAGGCAAAAGAACGGAATTTGATTGCAGAAACTGCGGCGGGTAATGGTAAAGCTTTTGAGCAACTGTATCTGCTTTATTTTAATCGATTGTATCAATTTATATTTCGCATCACTAGACGCCAGGAATTTATTGAAGAAATTATTAATGATGTCATGTACGTAGTTTGGGAGAAAGCAGCGACTTATAATCACACATGCCGCCCATCGACATGGATATTAGGAATTGCTTATTTAAAATCTTTAAAGAGTGCTGAACAAAACTTAATAAGAGAGGATCGGTCGGCTGAATTCGATGATGAACTGGATTACTTCCCTGACAGCGGGTCTCAATGGATTGCAGAAGTGGAAGTGAATAATTGGCTTGAAGTTGCCTTTGACAAACTGTCTCCCGATCAACGTGCAGTTGTAGAACTGACATATCATCAAGGATTGCATTATCATGAAATCTCGGAAATCATGCAATGCCCTGAGAATACAGTAAAAACCAGAATGTTTCATGCGCGAAGAATTTTATCAAAATTATTTCTAGAGCTTAATCGCAGGAGTTAATAGATGTTATCTTCAGATACCCAAGCACCAAGCAACAATGAGCATCAGAAAGTATGGACTCTCTTGCCTTGGTCTGTTAATCAATCTCTAGACTCTATTGAACAAGCTTTTGTAAATAGGCATGTTAAAACTTGCATCACATGCAGAATTGAATTAAATCAGCAGCAACAAGTATTTGATAAGATACAGCAAGCTGGCATTCTACAACAAATATCGCACGCTTCTTTTACTCGACTACAAAAAAGAATCGAAACACAACCTAAACTCGATGACTTTGCAAAACCTAACGAGCCTGAAAAAGTACTCAAACATTTCCCCTATCAGTTTTTAGGTTTCTTCAAATATATTGCCGTAGCTGCCAGTATTTTGTTACTTGCATTTCCGCTTATGCAAGATTCACTGATTGACCAACCCGAACTGAAAGGAGACTATCGTACACTAGCCAACCCGACTGAAGGTGAGCGAAGAAACAACATGATCCGTATAGTCTTTGCAACTCCTTCAAATCCAGAACAAATCAGTGCCATTCTGAGCGATGTTTCAGGTCAAATCGTCAAAGGCCCATCCCCTACAGGTATTTACGAAGTTCAAATTGGTGATCAACAAACAAATCTTCAGGAAGTCAAAGATGCTGTTTCACGCTTGCAAAATAATGTACGCGTCATTTTTGCAGAGCTAGCTCACGGATTACCTTCTTCTGATTAGGATCATATTGTGATATTGAGTAAATCAATGAAAATTTCTTTGTTTTATATTCCGTTTTTATTAGCGATACTCACTGTTTTGCCAGTCAGTGCTGAACAGGATTTTCTTGCTGATCCTCAAATGTTTAATAGCAAACAGGCAGAACGCATCATTTTAGTCACCTATGCCGACAAGCACATTGATCGAATTCCAGTTGGTTCTGTTAATCAGTCGTATCGCCCGCGTGGTGATTACAACAGCTCAACCTGGAGTAAGCGAATAGCATCCAACATTGAGAAAGATTACAAATTAACAATCCTTTCACAATGGCCCATTAAAGAAATTGGTGAGCATTGTGTAGTCTACCTAGTTAACGAAGATCAGCAGATGGCTGATGTCATCAACGCATTAGCGAAAGATGATCGCATTGATAACGTTCAAACAATGCATACCTTCCAAGTCATGGCAAGCCAATATAGCGATCCTTATTACCGTTTGCAAACGAATATTCATTCGATGAATTTGGCCGAAATACACAGCCAGACTACTGGCAAAGATGTAACCATTGCAATCATTGACACTGGGGTTGACACAGAGCATCCTGATTTAGAGGGTCAAATTCAACAGAGCAAAAATTTTGTTCCACAAAAACCATCGGACTCTCTAGGTGATATTCATGGCACAGCAATTGCCGGTGTGATTGCGGCTAAGCCAAACAATGACCATGGTATTGTCGGCATCGCGCCTGACAGCAATGTGATTGCACTCAAAGCCTGCTGGGGAGTCAAAGTAGGTAGTTTGGAAGCAATCTGCAATAGCTTTACATTAGCGTTAGCCATAAATACTGCTATTGCAATGGATGTTGATATTTTGAATTTAAGCTTAACGGGACCCTATGATCCACTCTTGGCTCGATTAATCGAGAAAGCCGTTCAACAGGGCATTATTATCATAGCCTCGCAAACTGATAGGGAAGACGCAAAATCTGGATTCCCCGCACAGCAACCCGGTGTAATCGGAGTTCGGAGTATAAATAGCAAGCTTGTACAATCATCCTATGAAAGCCAAGCAATGACCGTATCTGCGCCTGGAGAAGACATCTTAACGACCCTACCCAATGGCGCCTATGATTTTATCTCAGGAAATTCCCTGGCCACAGCACATGTATCAGGGCTCGCTGCCTTAATGCTACAATTAAAACGCAACGTAAACAGCCAAGAGCTTTCCAAATTGTTGGCAAAAGCCAACGAGCCATCTTTCTATAAAGTTTTCCGCAAAGCTCAACCCAACAAAAAGGTCAGCACTTTGTTCGAAGTCAACAACAACCTAAGCGCTTCAATTAATTGAAGATGAATCCCAACGCCTATATTCAAACTGTTGCGAAAATAAAATATTCCATATCACTCCCAATCCAGTTCAGCAGTTTGATGAATATCTAACGTTCATAATGAAAGAAATGGTATTCATCACCTAGCTTCTAAAAGCCTGTGTGGATATCTATCGGCCAAATTGGCTTCATCAAGCTGCATGGTTTCATGGTATGAATTTAGAGTAAAATGCCAATTCATCGCGTTTATACTTTAATTCGTCTACTATTCAATGATGTCATGAAAAAAATACAGGTCATACAACTATTTATGGTGATGTTCCTGATCATGCTATCAAACCCAGTGACCAGTCAATTACACAGAAATTTTCCCACCGATAGCAAATTGGGCAAACTGACAGCGGTTTCTTTTCCTCAATTCACTATCAATGGTCAAGTCATGATGATGGGAGCGGGTGGACAGATTCGGGGGGTTGATAACCTAATCATTTTACCCAATGTTGCGAACTATATTGGCATGGTCCGTTATCAGCTGGATATCGCCGGCAATCTGCATCGCGTCTGGATTCTAACCCAGGAAGAAGCCAATCAGGCAGAACGCGAAGAATTGAATAAACCCCAATAGCTCAAATTGTTTAATTTTTTTATTCCAAGAATTTATTCGTGAGTAACAAGCTTTATATTAAAACTTTTGGTTGCCAAATGAACGAGTACGACTCGGAGAAAATGGCTGATGTCCTGCATGCTGCTTATGGCATGGAATCCACTGATGATCCGGCAGAAGCGGACCTCATTTTGTTTAATACTTGTTCAGTGCGTGAAAAAGCGCAAGAAAAAGTATTTCATGACTTGGGGCGCGTCAGGCATCTGAAAGAAAGCAATCCCAATTTATTGATTGGTGTCGGCGGGTGCGTGGCCAGCCAGGAAGGCAAAGCCATTGTCAACCGTGCACCATACGTAGATGTCGTTTTTGGCCCGCAAACCTTACACCGATTACCGCAATTAATTGCACAACGCAAAGCGACCGGGTTGTCACAAGTCGATATTTCATTTCCTGAAATTGAGAAATTTGACCATCTGCCGCCGGCCCGCACCGAAGGTGCCACGGCCTTTGTTTCGATTATGGAAGGTTGCAGCAAATATTGCAGTTTCTGCGTGGTTCCTTATACACGCGGCGAAGAAGTCTCTCGCCCACTGGTCGACGTACTCACAGAAATTGCCATTCTGGCAGATCAAGGTATCAAGGAGATCACGCTATTAGGACAAAATGTCAATGCTTATTTGGGTGTGATGGATGATGGCGAGATCGCCGATTTTGCATTACTGCTTGAATATTTACATGAAATACCGGGCATCGAACGCATTCGTTATACCACGTCGCACCCCAAAGAATTCACTGCACGACTGATTCAGGCATACAACCATTTACCCAAATTGGTTAATCATTTGCACCTGCCAGTCCAATCAGGATCAGATCGGATATTGGCCGCAATGAAGCGAGGCTATAGCGTGCTGGAATACAAATCCATTATCCGCAAAGTTAGAGCCATTCGTCCTGATATTTCACTCTCCTCCGATTTCATCATAGGATTCCCTGGCGAAACGGAAGCTGACTTCGAAGCCACCCTCAAATTGGTTGAAGACATGAATTTTGATGATTCTTACAGCTTCATTTACAGTCCACGTCCAGGTACGCCCGCAGCCGATTTGCAGGACGACACGCCACAGGAAATCAAACTGGAAAGATTGCATCGAATACAGGCGCAAATTAATCAGCAATCCAGAAAAATCAGTCAGCAGATGGTCGGCTCGATACAGCGGGTATTGATGGAAGGCGTCTCTAAAAAAAATGCTGCTGAGTTTTTTGGGCGCACGGATAATAATCGTGTCGTCAATTTAGCCAGCAGCCCTGATCAGATAGGCTGCTTCGTGAATGTGCGCATTACTGAAGCGCGATCGCATACATTGAGAGGTGAAATACTTGCTGAATAATATTAACGCCTCCTGCAAGGAGTTTTACTTGCAAAGTATCTCGACCACTGAGAGAATCACAGTATCGTAACCGCATCGCCCAACATTGAAACCTAAATCTATCGAAATTTCTTTCACGCCAGCCGACAATCAGCGCTTGGCAAATTTGTGCGGAGCATTGGATGAAAACCTCAAGCAAGTTGAAACAGCATTCGATGTAGCCATCTCGCGACGCGGCGAGCACTTCAGCCTAGCCGGAAAATCAGACCAGACAAAACTGGCCGCTCAGGCTCTGCGCAATTTTTATAGTCAATCACAGCATCACCTGAGCCTGGAGCAGATTCAACTTGGTTTGATTGAAGCGCTCAATCCCCAAAATGCGCCTGATTCTGCTCACCCCCGGACTGAGGCTACCGCCAACAAACTATCCACATCGCCAACGTTATTGACGCGCCGCAGCAATTTATATGGCCGCACCCAGCGTCAGGCACAATATCTGCAACAAATCCAGGAGCACGACATCACTTTTGCCATTGGCCCTGCCGGCACAGGTAAAACCTATCTTGCGGTCGCCAGTGCAGTGGATGCATTGGAGCGTGGTCTGGTATCGCGCCTGATTTTAGTTAGACCGGCGGTAGAAGCAGGCGAGCGATTGGGTTTTCTGCCGGGTGATATGACACAAAAAGTTGATCCCTACTTACGTCCCTTATATGACGCGCTATATGATCTGATGGGATTCGAAAAAACCAGCAAGCAGTTTGAACGCAACACCATTGAAATTGCACCACTGGCTTTTATGCGCGGACGCACGCTAAATCAATCATTTATCATCCTTGATGAAGCACAAAACACCACCCCCGAGCAAATGAAAATGTTTCTAACGCGCATGGGGCTGGGTTCTAAAGCGGTAATTACCGGCGACGTTACGCAAATTGATCTGCCCAAGCACCAGAAGAGCGGATTAATCGAAGCACAAACAGTGCTTAAAGACATACGCGGAATCGCTTTCACTCACTTTCAATCGGAAGATGTCGTTAGACACCCCCTAGTGCAGCGCATTGTTCATGCTTATGAAAAATACGATAAGCGCAAACAAGAATCCTGATATCAATTTGGCATGCAAAAATCATTCAAACTAGTTGTGCAATATGCCACAAACCACACGGAAATACCCACACGACCACAATTTCGTCGTTGGGTAAAGGCCGCACTCTTGCAGGATGCCGAGATTGTTTTACGACTGGTCGATGAACCGGAAGGACGCGAACTGAACCACCAGTTCCGCAAAAAGAACGGCGCGACCAACGTATTGACCTTCGTCTATGACGATACGCAGCCGTTAACAGGCGACATCGTACTGTGTGCGCCAGTCGTCCAACAAGAAGCGCAGCAACAGCATAAAAACTTGCTGGCACATTACGCACACCTGACAGTGCACGGCATTCTACATTTACAGGGCTATGATCACATTGACGAAGCTGAAGCCGTAGCGATGGAACAACTGGAAACCCAAATACTGGCGCGACTTGGCTATGAAGATCCCTATAGAGCACATGGCGATGCACTGTTGTCTCAACCCGTATAACAATGACTTTTATCAGACAAGCCTATTGAGTCGGCTTGTAGTGTCCTTTTCTTTTAAACTCTATCAATTATCGATACAAAATGGATGATCCCCCACCTAAAAGCGGTTGGCTGGAGCGACTCGGCACTTTGCTGATCCGCAAACCAGAAGACCGAGAACAACTCATCACTCTGCTACATTCCGCCTTTGAACGGAATTTACTTGACTCGGATGCTCTCAGCATGATCGAAGGCGTCATGCAAGTCTCCGAAATGCAAGCACGCGACATCATGGTGCCGCGCTCCCAAATGGATGTCGTCGATATCAGTGAAAAACCCGAAAAATTCATTCCCTTCGTCATAGAAGCTGCGCATTCGCGTTTTCCTGTCACTGAAGGCAGCGAAGATGACATTATCGGTATTCTGTTAGCCAAAGATCTATTACGCTACTATGCAGATGAAGATGAATTCAACATTCGCGATATGCTGCGTCCAGCCGTTTTCATTCCGGAATCCAAGCGATTGAACGTACTGTTGAAGGATTTTCGCAGCAATCGCAATCATATGGCCATTGTCGTGAATGAATATGGTGGCGTGGCCGGCCTGGTAACGATTGAAGATGTACTAGAGCAAATCGTCGGCGAGATTGAGGATGAGTATGATTTTGATGAGGAAGAGGACAATATCGTCACTGAATCTGACGGACTCTACCGTGTTAAAGCTATTACCGAAATTGACAACTTCAATGAAGTGCTCGGCGCAAACTTTAGCAACGATGACTTTGATACCATCGGCGGCCTGGTTCTCAATAAATTTGGCCGCTTACCAGAGCGCGGCGAGTCGGTCATCATTGATCATTTCAAATTTACGGTGCAACGCGCCGACAGTCGTCGATTGCATATGCTCAAGGTTGAAAGATTCGCAGCAACGCCTGAAACAGTTGCAGAATAAGCCATTGGTTTGCTGCACACCTTCCACAACCTATCGCCCGGCACATGCCTAAAATTACCCCTCGACCCTATGATTCCCGTGTTTTCGAAACACTCAACGGAGGTGGATTATCCCCCGTACTGGCGCGCATTTATGCCGCAAGGGGTATCGAAAACACGCATCAACTTGAAACAGAATTAACGCAACTCATCCCGTTCCAGCAATTCAAGAACATTAGCCTAATGGCCAATCTGCTCGCGGACGCCATAGCAGCAAAAAAACGCCTGCTGATTGTGGCTGATTATGATTCTGATGGGGCAACCGCTTGCGCTGTGGGCATCCGTATTTTGCGCACATTTGGCGCCAAGGTTGATTATTTGGTACCCAATCGCTTTGAATTCGGCTATGGATTAACACCGGAAATCGTACAGTTGGCGCACACCGCCAAGCAGCCTGATCTACTGATCACCGTTGATAATGGCATTGCCAGTGTCGATGGTGTAGCAGAAGCCAATCGCCTGGGCATGCAAGTATTGATCACCGATCACCATTTGCCTGGAGATACACTGCCCGCAGCCACCGCCATCATCAATCCCAATCAGCCGGATTGCCCTTTTCCCAGCAAAAGCATTGCTGGCGTAGGCGTGATTTTCTACCTGATGCTGGCATTGCGTGCTGAGTTGCGCCAGCGCGGCACTTTCACTCAAGTTGGCCAAGAACCCAATCTTGCCAGCTTTCTCGATCTGGTAGCGCTGGGAACGGTAGCAGATGTGGTCAAACTGGACAGCAACAACCGCATTCTGGTGCAGCAAGGCTTGCAACGCATTCGTAAAGGTCGAGCATGCGCCGGCATCAACGCACTACTGCAAGTAGCGCGCAGGGATTATCAGCAAATATCCACTTATGACTTGGGTTTCATGCTGGGACCACGGTTGAATGCTGCAGGTCGCCTGGACGATATGTCCCTGGGCATAGAATGCCTGATTACCGATGATGCAGCTTACGCAACGCAAATCGCCAAGCAACTGGATGATCTTAATCGGCAACGCCGTGAAATCGAAGCCGATATGCAGGAGAGCGCATTACTCAAGCTGGAAGAGCTGCTAAAAACCCGGCAAACGGAAATCCAGATGAACTATAGCATTTGCTTGTTTGACCACGACTGGCATCAGGGCGTGATCGGTATTCTGGCCTCGCGCATCAAGGACAAGCATCATCGCCCGGTGATCATTTTTGCGCCCGGTAATGACCATGAATTAAAAGGCTCAGGGCGGTCCATTCATGGCTTTCACTTACGCGATGCCCTGGATCTGGTTGCCAAACGACACCCCGGACTCATCCTCAAATTTGGGGGCCACTCGGCTGCGGCCGGATTAACTATCCACGCGGATTATTTCGAGAAATTTTGTGAAGCTTTTGAACAAGTGGCGCAAACTCTGCTAACACCGGCCGATTTGACGCGTGTGATTGAAACCGACGGCGATTTGCAAACTTCTGAAATTAATATGGAACTGGCGGAATACCTGAATCAACAAGTATGGGGGCAAGGCTTTCCCCAACCGGCATTCAATGCGCGATTTCATGTAGAAAGCCAGCGTATCGTGGGCGAAAAACACTTAAAACTCAAATTAAGAAAACTGGATTCCTTGAGCCAAGGCCAGCTGTCATCGACTTTCCAGAAATCGAACGAATCCTACGATGGTATTTTGTTTTTCCATAATGATCCGCTACCCGATCTGATTGACGCTGTCTATCGATTGCAAATCAATGAATATAATGGCAAATCCACTTTACAATTCCTGCTTGAGCACTGGTCTCATCCAGACGATCCGGTAATTGATCATGCACACTGAATTCACGCTCAATGGAGAATTGGCTGCTTTACCGCATTTCCTAACCAGCCTTGCGATAGGCTTGCTCATCGGTTTAGAACGGGAACGCAGCCCCGGTTCACGCGCAGGCTTGAGAACTTTTGCGCTGGTAGCGCTATTTGGCACACTGGCCGCAATGCTATCCGAGGAAGCCAACATGCCATGGCTACTGTTGGGAGGACTGCTCATCGTCGGTTTAATGACGATCGCCGCTTATTCTCGGGCAAAAGACGACAGCGCTGATCCCGGCACCACCACTGTCGCGGCTATTCTGGTGTGCTACGGACTGGGCGCTGCCGTCTGGTATGGAAACGATACGCTGGCCATCATGCTGGCCATCATTACCACGGTATTGTTGTATTTCAAGACAGAACTGCACGGCATTACTGAAAAACTGAGCCGGCGGGATCTGATTTCCATCTTGCAGTTTGCTGTGCTGACTTTTATTATTCTGCCCATTCTCCCAGACAAGAATTATGGGCCTTACGAAGCCATCAATCCTTACCAAATTTGGCTAATGGTGGTATTGATCTCTGGTGTCAGCTTAGCGGGTTATGTGGCTTTACAGTTTATTGGTCCACGTCATAGCGCAGTACTGGGTTTATTTGGCGGATTGGTTTCCAGCACCGCTACGACACTCGTGTATGCGCGCCGCAGCGCTGAAAGTCAAAACTTTGTACCACTCGCCGTCGTCGTCATTCTACTTGCCAATCTGACGATACTGATTCGGCTAACGATCGTCAGCGCAGTGGCTTCTCCATCGATACTGCCACATTTATTACCCATTCTCGGCAGCGGTTTTTTGCTTGGATCAGGCATCACAGCCTATTGGTGGTATCAGTTACAGCAACAGAGCGAATTACCCGTGCCTGAGATCAAGAATCCAACTGAAATCGGTACCGCAGCAGCTTTTGGATTAATCTATGGCATCGTTTTGTTTTCGTCCGCATGGCTATCGGATATTGCTGGCAGCAGCGGATTATATGCCGTGGCGCTGATCTCCGGCCTAACGGATGTTGATGCCATCACGCTCTCGAGTTTGCGGCTATATGAACTGGGTAAACTGGGAACAAGTGAAACGGTGACCGCCATTTCCATCGGAATAATTTCCAATATTGGCTTCAAGTTGGGACTGGTTTTCTTTTTTGGCAGATCTTTACTCGCCAAACAATGCATCACCGGGATGCTGGCAACCGCCATTGGCATTGGTTTGGCGCTGCTGTTTTTTATCTGACCTTAAGCATCAAGCATTGTGCAAGGCAAGCAGAAGTTCCACAAATCCCCTCAGTAGCCATGCTGTAAACGCATTAGCTCATCAAGGAAAAGTGATTTTCCAAATTGCTTAACTAAGCTGATATTTCCACCCTGCAAAACTTGATGGTTTTTTACATAGCAAGCACAAGTGTTTGCTTGTTAAGCCGATAGTTTGCCATTCAACAATTCCAGCACGCCGCCGGTTTCGCTGTTACGAATGCGGGTAATTCCACCATTATTGATTTTGATTCGATACAAGCCGATCAGCGGTGCATGGATTGTTTGCGCGATTAAGGCACGCATCACGCCAGCATGCGCCACGATTAAGAAATGACTGTTTCTATGGCGTTCAGTCGCTTCCTGGTAAGCTGAGCCGACCCGATGGATAAAATCTTCGAGTGGCTCCGCGCCTTGAGGTCGACAATTCACCGGATCTTGCAAAAAAGCCTGGTATTCGGCTGCCCGGGCAATTTTAACTTCATCGTGACTGAGCCCTTCCCAGACACCGAATCCCACTTCTTTAAAGCGGGATTCGACCGTCACAGGAATTGCGTGCCGTTCACCCAAAGCATGGGCAAATGCCTGGCAACGCTGCATCGGAGAAGTAATGATTTGCTGCCATGCAGAAAATTCGCCAACGGCATCCCACATTTGCGACCAACCTTTTTCGGTCAGCGGATCATCCAGCCCATGACCACGATAACGACGCCCGCCAGCCGGTTCACCGTGACGAATCAAATCAATAAGGGTTCCTGTCATCAGAAATCTCAGTCTAGTATTATTCGAGACTGTAGTTTAACTGATCGCAGCTAAAAATCAGATAGCCCTATATAACTGGCTAGCTGTTGGTTCATCATAGAAGAAATAGTTTGTGTAGTCAGCTAGTAGTTAGAAAAACTCCATTTCTTTTTATTCAATATGTTAAGAATATTTCTAATCGTGACAATGCCAATCGGCTTCATCGCATCATCCACAATTGGAATACATGAAATGGTATGCGCACTGAATACTGCGATGGCTTCATCAATGGTTGCATTCGCTGTCAGCACGATCGGTTGACGGCTCATGATCTGGTGCACGCGCTTATTTAATGTCGCCACATCTTTCAGCGTTTCTGTCATGGTTCCAATATTGGGGCTTAATGCTTTATACAGATCCCGATCTGAAATCACCCCAAAAACCTTCTGCGATTCGATCACTAATAAATGATGAATTTTCAAATTTTCCAGTATTTCCTTGACCACCGATAATCGATCATCCATTTCAACGGTCACAAGCCTGGTGCTCATAAATTCACTGACAAACATGCTGGATTCTCCTCAACGCTATCCAATTCGGAAAAATTGAGTATAAAGTTTGGGAAGAATTCTGAAATTACAAAGAAACCGGGAAATAGGCTTTATTTGGCACCGAGGCAGTCATGCCCTGGAAGGCAAAGGGTATTAATACGTGGAGCCCACACTCAATTTGATGTCTGAACCACCGGTCTTTTTGACAATAGTCAGCGCTATATCGACATAGGCGGCAAATTCGAGCGCGTCTTCTTCTTCAATAGGAGTGGCCAGCACAAAATCCGCGTGCTTGCGGGCCTCCTCTTTTTTGCCTTCATCGAACAGCACTTCAGCGTAAAAAGCACGCGTAATGATATCTTTGGGGAAGAGCGCATGCGCTCGTTTCAAATGCATCAACGCTTTTGCGTTACTACCAAAGCTGATCGGAAATCCTGGCAGTTTATGATACATACGGCCCAAGGCCCTGTGCCCTCCGGCATTTTCATATTCTTCATCCAAGGCGACCACCTTCAATAGCATTTCTTCCATCGGACGCAGCATTTTGAGTGCATTCACTATGCCGCTATCTTCCGCCATTTTCCCCATCGCAGCTGCTTTCCAAAACAAACCGCTCACATCATCAGGATTTAAAGCCAGAGATCGATCGGCAATCGCGACACATTGCTCAAACAGTTGAATGCGGGTGTTTTTATCCACCTCCAGTTGCGCCTTCATAAACTCCAGACGGGAAAGCTGCGCAACAGCGGCTGCTTCCTTGGAATTCCGGGTGGCTTCGCGGAACCAGCGTATGGTTTCCATCAGCAGAGGTTTATCTACA
>Ga0209582_1000959_pt1 | contig 15371 bp, 30 predicted proteins | sample KloWWTmetKNB5Kit_FD_187176 | JGI IMG/M metagenome (GOLD analysis project Ga0209582, IMG submission 187176) | Active sludge microbial communities from Klosterneuburg, Austria, studying microevolution and ecology of nitrifiers - Klosterneuburg... | ecosystem: Engineered > WWTP > Aerobic digester >...
GACGACGACGCTCCCCCGCCGGTCACCTGATCCGAGTCGGTCGTGACCGCACCGGTCCCGTCGTCGATCGCATCGACGATGCGGCGAGCGAGCTGGTCGGGCCTGGAGCGCATCAGGTCGACGCTGAGGGTCGCCCATTCGGCGAACGCTTGGCGGTAGGTCCGGTTGCTCATCTGGTGGCTCCTGTGTTGGCGGGATCTCTCACGAGCCACGGGTACTCGGCCCGGATGGCTGCGATGCGGGCTTTACCGGCGGCCCGTTCGGCGTGGCCGGCTTCGACGCGCTTGGCTTCCATGACGTCGGCGAGGCGTGGGCATCGGCCGTCGGCCCTGGTTTGGCCGTTGAGGTGATCGAGCATTTGGCGGCCGAGGTCGTCGGGGACGTCGCACACCCGCACCCATTCGTGCGGGTCGCCTCCGATGGCGTCGAGGCCGGGCCAGCGGACTCGGAGCGCTTCGAGGAGCGGCGGGCTGGTGGTGGTGCTCATGCGTCGCCGCCCACCTGGGTCAGGTTGTCCAACAAGACAACGACGTCAACAAGGGCGTCGATGCGCCCCAAGACGTACTCACTTCGGTCGGCAGCGTCCTGGCTGGCGTGGATCATCTCGGCGAGTTTCCGCCGGAAGGCTTCAGGGTTCATCTGAGTTTGCTCCTGATGTCGGTGATGCTGGCTTGGGTGGTTGGGCTGAGGGGTGAGCTGGGCGCGGCGAGCATGGCGGCGTGGCGGTCATCGTTGGCTTGGGCGATGCGCCGTTGGGCGGCCACCTGCGGCGGGGTGGACGGGCTGGCCGTTCGCTGCGGGGTGTCGTGGTGCTTGAGGACTCGTGCGGCGAGTTCGTCGGGGCATGTGACGCCTGAGGCGATCGCTGCGGCGATGAGCGGCCCGTCGTGGTCGTTGCGGGTGGCCCTGGCGGTGGTGAGCCAGCGGATGCGGGCGTGGCGTGGCCCTTCGGCTGCTTCGACGGCTTCGAGGTCGTGTTGGGCGAGCCGGTCGAGGGCTGCGGCGTGGATGCCGTCGAGGTCGTTCGTGTCGTCTTCAGACTGCTGGTCGTCGTCCACACGGGCGGCGGCTGGGTCTTGGTTACTTACTGACGACTTAGTAGTTGGATCATCTAAGGGATCATCTAAGGGATCATCCTTCATATAGGGGGGTGCACTAGGCGCACCCTTCGGGGGTGCACTAGGCGCACCCTTCGGGGGTGCACTAGGCGCACCCCCGGCCCCTTCCAACGGTGCACTAGGCGCACCCCCTGTGAACAACTCTTCGGGGGTTTCCTTGGCGGTCCGGTAGGCGTCGTTCTTGGCCCTGAGGGCGTCGCGCTCGGCGTCGCTGTGTGCCCTCAGGGCCTCCCACTCTTCCCGTCGCTGGTCGCTGAGCAGGGGCACGAAGTAGTACCCGTTGGCCCGCTTGGGGAGGGGCATTTGCGCTTGCCGTGAGTCGGGGTCGTTGTGGGCGTTGGCTGCGCCGTTGCGGTCCACTTCGATGAGCCCGGCTTTGCGGAGGGCGATGATGCCCTTCTTGTAGCCATCGAGGGTTACCCCGCCGCGGTCCATGAGGCGTTGCCGTGTTGCCCATCCCCAGCCGCCTTCGTCCTTGCGGATGCAGTCGGCGATGGCGATGAGCAGGGCGCGGTAGTTGCCTTTGGTGGTGCGGTCGTGAGCGAGTACCCACTCGATGGCGGCGTGACTCATGCGGCGGCTTCTTGGGCCGTGTTGACGGTGAGGTCGCACGCTGCGACGAGGGGGCCGAGCCGGTCCTCGACCATCGCCACGTTTCTCGAATCCAGATCGATGCCGATGGCGTCGCGTGATTCGTTGTGTGCGGCGACGAGGGTGGTTCCACTGCCTGCGAATGGGTCGAGGACTCGGCCGGTGCGCCAGTGGGTGCCGTCGTCGCTGCATTCGCAGTCGGTCCAGCCGATCGTCTCGGCGGTGCGTTCAATGTCTGCGACCTTCCTGCCGTTCCGCCCGTCCGTGTTGTCCTGCGATCCTTGGCGTGTCACGGAAACGATGCGTTCGGAGGGGGCACCGCACACCGCGCACACCCGCTCGGGGCACATCGCCTTGATGAGCCGGGTCGGCAACGCCATCGGAAATGTTGCGTAGTGGCTACCCTTAAAGCCTTGCGGCGACATTTTCCACAGCCAATCGCCGTCTTCGGGGTGGTCGTCGGCGTGCCAGTCCAACGGCGGGGAGCCGCCCACCTCGTGCAGTGTGTCGAGCGTTGAGAAGTTGCCGCCGCGGCGTTCATCATCGGCAGACTTCCCGGCTGACTGTTGACGGTCTACCCCTTTAGCGGTGCGAGCGTTCGTCTTGGGCGACGGTGCGCCGCGCACGGCGTCGAGGTCGAACCAGCGACGTGGCGACTTGCAGGCCACCGTGATGTAGCTCGTCGCCGGGCGGAACTTGTCGCCGAGCGCGCCGACGGGCGGGTTGGGCCGCGCCCACACGATGAGGTTTCGGATGCGCCACCGCCCGGCGGGTGACACCTCGCCGGACAGCAGGTTGGCGCCGTACGCCAAGCACGCCGGGTAGAGCGTGTCGAGCATCGTCTTCGACTTGCTCATCGGCCAGTCGTCGCCGCGGCCCGATCTGGACGGCCGCTCGTTGTCGCCGCTACCCAGCGCCGCCCGCTTCGCCGCCGAGCCGCTGAACTTCTGCTGTCCGTCGCGGAGCCCGTCGGCGTTGTAGTCGCCACCCGCCCCGCCTGACCCGGAGTACGTGTCGCCCAGCTCAACGCACAGGCTGCCGTGCGGGGCCAGCACACGGCCCCACTCGGCAGACAGCGCCATCATCGTGTCGAGGAACGCCGCGGGGCCCGACTCTGAACCGATCTCCTTGGCTTTGTCCGGGTGGTCGTCGGGCAGGTACGAGCGGAGCGCGAGGAACGGCGGCGAGGTCACGATCAGGTCGATCGAGCCGTCGGGGATCTTCGCGAGCTGCTCGAACACGTCGCCGATGTGCAGCGTGACGGTACTCACAGTGCCCCGCCTCTGGTTCTGCCGGAGAGCCACGCCTCGACGTCAGCGGCGGCATCTGCAGCGTGCTTGACGAGCGTGGCGGGCATCCCGTCGGGCAGGCCGTGGGCGGTCTCCTCGCAGCGCCAGGCGACCTCCTCGGCCACCTCGGCGGCGAACTCTCGGGCGGTCAGGATCAGGCCGACCATCAGAACGGCTCCTCGTCGTAGTTGTACCCGGCGGGCGGGGCCGCTGGTGGCGGGGCCGACGCTGGGCCGCTGGCGCCGGTCGTGTAGCCCGCGCTGCGCTCGTTCTTCTCGACGACGGCGGTCGCCCATCGCAGCGACGGGGCCACCTCGTCGGCCACGATCTCCACCTTGGAGCGCCGGTCGCCGCCGTCGGTGTCCCATGAGCGCTGATCGAGCCGTCCGGTGACGACCACCCGGGTCCCCTTCGGGCACGACTCGGAGACGTTCTCGCCGAGCTTCGCCCATGCGACGACGTCAAAGAACGACGTCGCCTCCTCCCACTCGTTGGTGGTCCGGTTCTGCCACTTGCGGTTGACGGCAACACCGAAGTTGGCGACCGCCTGACCGGACGGCGTGAACCGAAGCTCGGGGTCTCGGGTGACGTTCCCGACGATGGTGACGCTGTTGCCTGCGCTCATGATGCTGCTCCGGTCTCGGTCATGTCTGTCGGGAGTGCATCCCAGACCTTCTGCACGTCAGCGCTGGGTTCTAGCTCGTATTCGCAGACGATCCACCCGCTATCGCCGTACTCGGTGTCGTCGCCCCGGAGGGTGGCTCGCACTTGGACCGTGAGCACACCCACCAACTCGCCGGACATCTCAACCTCAAACTCTTTGGTGTCCAGGTTGAGGCGGGTCACCTCCCCCAGCCGGACAAGGGCTCGGCGACCGTCAAGGTCGTTTATGACCCGAACCCATCCACGGTCAACGCGAATGGGCCAGGTGGCGGCGAGGATGTTTGGCTCTAGGGCGTCAACGAAGGCGCTCATGCGAACGGGGCGCCGTTGCCGGCCGGGAGGGCTTCGAGGAGGCGTCCGCACGACTCGGGCTCAAGCATGCCGAGCTTGGCGTAGCTGACGCCGGACTCGAACCCGAGTTCTTTGGCGGCGTCGGCGATGTCGCTGAGGTTGAGGCCGCGCTCTTTGAGGAGTGCGCGCCATTCGTCGGCGCTGAGCGAGTCGCTGTTGTCGTCGGCGCTGTCGAGGGTGGCCTGGGTGGGCTCGTCGGCCTGCTCGGGCTCGTCGGGGACGATCTCGGCGTCCTCGGGCTCAGCGGCCGCCTGTGGGGTCTCAGCGGGCTTGCTGGCCTTCTTGACGGGCTCGGGTGCGGGCTCGGGCGCCTCGATGGCGGCGACGGCCTCGGTGGTGGCCTGCAACGCCTCGACGGGCGACCCCCCGCCAATCTCGATCATCGGCTCATCGATCACGTCCTCAGCGAACGTGATCCCGCTCACCAGGTCGGCCGCGTGCGCCTTGAGCACCCGCGAGCTGGCCCGTGCGATGCACATCGGCTCGGGGTCCAGCGTCCACTTCGACGGCACGCCGGTCTTGCTCGGCTTGTCGAGGCCGGCCTGGTGCGCCATCTCGGTGGTGTAGGTCTTACTGCCGCCCGGGTGACCGTCCGTCCGTTCCAGGGTCACCGTGGCGGAGGTGACCGACGACTCGATGGTGAGCTTGTGTCCCATCGCCTGTACTCGTGCCCGCATCGCCTCAGCGGAGAGCGACGGGCGGCCCTTGATGACGTGGATGGCGTAGAGGGAGTCCTCGGGGCTCAGGCCGAGGGCGGCGCCCTTGGAGCATGCGATCAGGATGTTTGCCGGCCGCTTGCGGTAGTCGTCGGGGATGATGGTCGAGTCGGCCAGGATGGTCGCGTAGTGCAGCTTCTGGTCGAGCATGAGGCCCTGCCATGACTCGGCCGGGCTGAGCGCGCGCTGCGGCGGGGCGGGCTCGGGCACGGCGAGCGCCTGGGTGGGCTTGGTTTGGGTGTTGGTCAACATGATGCTTTCGCTTCCTTGGTTGTGAGGAGCGCACGGGCTCCTCGGGTGTTGGCTTTGCGGGTGAACCAGGTGACGCCGTGAACGTTGGCTGTCTCGTGCTCGCCGATGGCGTCGGTGAGGATGGCCGCCAGGCGCTTCTCCTCGGCGGCGGCCGCTTTAAGGGCGGCCTTGGTGCGGACGTAGCCGGTGGCGACGTCGTCGAGGTGGCTCAGGTCGACAGCGTTCGGGTCGGTGGCGTCGGGATTCTCGGCCTTGATGGCGTCGTAGTCGTCGGCTTCGATCTCGGGGAGCGTCCCGGCTTGGACGTGCGCCCACAACTCCCGGCCGAACTCGTAGAGCCGTGCCTGGAGCTGGCGGTCGGCGCGGTGCTCCCAAAGCGACAGGCGACCGACGCGCTCGACGGCCACCAGGTCGTCGCCGACGTCGTGGGTCTGCGCCTCGTCGCTGAGGTCGAGGATGACGACCACGCAGCGGTCCATCCCGGCCACCAACATCTGCCATTGCACCTGTGCGGCGTAGTAGGCCCAGTTGGCCCGCTCGGTCGTCTTGATCTCCAGCAGCCCCACGGCGTCGGCCAGCTCGTCGTCGGGGTGGCCGAGCAGGAACCCGTCGACGGTGGCCCGCATCCATGGGTGTTCGGTGTTGGCGAGCCAGGTCTGTTCGCCTGCGACGGTGTAGCCGGTGAGCGCTTCGACGGCCTGGGCGATGCGTGCCTCCCAGTCGTGGCCGGCTTGCATGGCTGCGGTGGGCTCGAACTCGGGTCCGATGCCGAGCTTCTTGGCGACGATCGATCGGGGGGTGTTGCCGTAGCTGCGGGTGAACGCTGCGGCGATGTCGCTGGCGCCGAGGCCCTTGTTTCGCCAGGCGAGCCATTCGGCGTTCTGGGTGGGTTCGGTCATCGGTCTTCCTCTTCTTCATCGGCAAACCACCATTCGGCGAGTTCGTCGTCGTAGGCGTCGGCTATGGCTTCACGGGCGAGCGTGGCGAACTGGTCGACGGTGAGGGCGACGAACCAGCGGCCACCGGGCCGGCGGATCATGGCGGCGCCGTGGGTGGTCCCGGCGTTGGCCTGCTCGCGGGTCGAGTCGGCCAGCCCGGCGGCGACACCGGTGGTGACGTTGGCGTAGTTCTTCACCTCAATGGTGAAGTCGGGGAGCCCTTCGAGGTCGCCTTCGTCGTCGAGTCGACCGGCGCCGAGTTTGCGGCGGATGGGGAGGCCGAGGTGTTCGGCGAGGATGCGGGCCGCTTCAAGTTCAGCTTTGTCGCCCTTGCGTTTCGATGGGTGGCTCATACTGCGGCCCCCTGGGTTGGGCCTACGGGGCAAACGATCACGTCGATGCCGGTGCGGCCGTTGCGTCCGGTCGCGCGGCCGTCGCGTCCGGTCGCGGCGACCTTGGCGACGTTGAGCCACACGACCCGCGAGTCGTCGGTGAACACCCCGGCGTCGGTGAGCGAGTCGAGGACGGCCCGGGTGAGCTTGTCGAGGTCCGGTTTGGTGTCGGCGTAGACCTTGGCGAGCGGCCACAATTTCGGGCGGGGCATGTGAAATGTGAGCGCGACGGCCATAGGGCAGTCCCACGGCTCGGCCAGCCCGGCGCGCTGTGCGGCGTTGCGGGCGTACAGGGTGACGGTGTCGCGCCAGGCCCGGTGAGCTGCGCGGCTGTCGTTGGTGCCCGCTTCGATGACCCGGGCCCGGTCGCCGGTGCGGATCGCTGTCTTGGATCCTTGGGGGCGGGGCACGCCGGGCACGGAGAAGGTGAGCTCGTAGGGGCTCATGCGTCCGCCATCTCGCCGTCGGCCACGTCGGCGCCCCAGGTGTCCCAGATTTCGGCCGGGTGGAAGCCGAGGCGCATGGCGATCCGGTCGGCGGCGTCGAGGCCGAAGTGACCGCGAGAGATCGCCTTGACGACGCCCGGGCCGTAGCTCTTGATGGTGGGCCGGAGGTCGTCGGTCGGGTCCCATCCGAGTAGGCGGCGTTCGATGATCGCCTTGACGGGTGCGGCGTCCCATCGGGTCGGGTCGGGGCCCCGGTGCCGGTGGTAGCGGTCGCGTTGGGCGGCGGCGAAAAGGTCGGCGCACTCGGCGCACACGGTTTCACCGCGGTACTGGTGCTTGCGGCGCCCGGCGCCGGGCTTGATCGGGTTGGCGTAGGGGCAGGCGCTCATCGTGGTCCGGTCCCGGTGGGTGCGTGGTTGATGGCTGCGGCGAGTTGGCGGGCGGCGTCGAGGTCGCGGCGCTCGTCGTAGGTGAGGGGCGGGCGGGGCCCGGTGTTGGCCGGGCCCCGGTCAGTCCCCTTACCGCTCCTGCTCCAGCGAAAGATGTCGAGGAAGGTGCTCACAGTCGCCCCAGGTCGGAGTCGTCGAGGTCGAGGTCGAGGAGGGTGGCGACGGCTTTGAGTGTGTCGATGCGGTGGCCTCGGAGGGCGCGGGCGGTCGCCTTGTCGATGACGATCTCGCCGTGCGTCTCAATGCGGTGCATGAGGTCGTCGCCGACGTCACCGGGGATGCTGGCGAGCTGTCCGGCGGCGGCGTGACGGCGGATTTCGTAGCCGTCGTCGAAGCTGGTCCGGGCGGGTGCCGGGGGCGGTGGGATGGTGAGCATGGTCGTTCCTCTCATTGGCCGTCGGCGATGCGACGGATTACGTTGGCGGGGATTCGGGGGCGGGTCGGGTCGGAGTGCGGCGACGTGGGGAGCCGTCCGTCTTTGACCATCGCTTTGATGGTCGTGTGGGGGAGCCCGGTGACCGCTGCGGCTTCGCTGGTGCTGAGCGTTGCGAGGTAGGTGACGTGACCGGTGGTGTCGGTGACGGGGATGAGGTCGGTCATTACGGTGCTCATCGGTTCTCCTGGTCGGTGCGGATGAGGTGGCGGCCGATCGCGACCACGGCGGCGAGTTCTGCGGCGAGGGCGAGGGCGACGAGCAGGACGCCCAGGGCGGTGTCGTTCACTGCGTCCGCCCGGTGGGGGTGAACCCTGTTGGCCATGTGGTCAGGGTGTTGTGGTTGGCGCCGCTCAGGTTGGCGTAGCGCAGGTTGGCGCTGCGCAGGTCGGCGTAGCGCAGGTTGGCGCCGCTCAGGTTGGCGCCGCTCAGGTCGGCGTAGCGCAGGTCGGCGCTGCGCAGGTCGGCGTAGCGCAGGTCGGCGCTGCGCAGGTTGGCGCCGCTCAGGTTGGCGCCGCTCAGGTCGGCGTAGCGCAGGTCGGCGCTGCGCAGGTCGGCGTAGCGCAGGTCGGCGCTGCGCAGGTTGGCGCCGCGCAGGTTGGCGCCGCTCAGGTCGGCGCTGCGCAGGTTGGCGCCGCTCAGGTTGGCGCCGCTCAGGTCGGCGCTGCGCAGGTCGGCGCTGCGCAGGTTGGCGCCGCTCAGGTTGGCGTAGCGCAGGTTGGCGCTGCGCAGGTCGGCGTAGCTCAGGTTGGCGTAGCTCAGGTTGGCGTAGCGCAGGTTGGCGCTGCGCAGGTTGGCGTCGCGGACCATCCGATGGACGTCCCACACGTCGAGGACCGCAGCCTGCGACACCCGCAACTTGGTGGCGCCACGGTGGGCCACATCCGATTCCCGGTAAGCGACGATCTGGCACACGTGCACCGGACCGGTAGCCGACAGGCCCAGCCACCCCAGGGCGACGTGGAGCCCGTGGGAGCACTCGGCGGCGGACGCGTCGGCGTCGATGCGGGGGGTCCAGTTGCCGGGCCACGGCCACCGGAACGACGGATCATGGCTGGATCGCCCGTCGGGGCGAACCGATCGGACACCGAGGGTGACGTGTTCCCCGGCGGCGATGTCGTCGGGGAGAGCCAGGTCGAGGTGTTCGGCGATCTGGGTTACCGCGAGGTACCCGGCAAGTGCTGCGCTCATGACCGAACCTGCTCGGCGCGCAGCTCGGCGGTGCGCTCGTTGAACGCCTCGGCGGTGATGGTCGACGGGTCGGTCATGGTGAACCCGTCGAGACATTCGATGATCGGCATGCCCCATGAGTTGTGTCGTCGGCCGACGTGTGCGACGACGTGTTTGACGCCGAGCACGTCGATGGTGTCGCCGGGCTTGTTGATGGCTGGCCAGAGCTTCATCACTTCACCCGGTCGACGAGGTCGACGACGCTGCACTCGAGGACCTCGGCGAGGCGGTGCAGGGTGGCGGGGTGGCCGCTGCGTTTGCCCGATTCGATGAGGGAAATGGTTGATGGGTCGAGGTCGGCGGCGTCGGCAAGCTGACCTTGGGTGAGCCCTGCGTTGAGCCTGCGCCGTTCGAGCTCGGTGCGTTTGGTGGTTGCGTTCATGGGTTGACACTTTGCCCGTTGCGTCATGGACTGTCAAGGCCGTCTGGACATTGTTGCCGGATTTGTTGACTGGCATGCCTGGTCGTTGCATGTCGGGGGCAGTGCTGCCAATCTGCAACCGTGCTAACTGAGGCGATTCGAGACGGGTCGGGGCATTCGCCGACTAGTGGTTGCGTTCCGCGACGGTCCCGGTTAGGTTTGCCGGACGAACACAAAGCGGCGCCCGCCGAAGCTGACACTTCGACGGACGCCTAGCCGAATCTCACTGCTGGAACAGGAGAATGCGGATGACCGCACGATACACGGACATCGATTACGGAACGAACAAACCGTGCGCCGACTGCCACGGCGAACGCGGCGAGTGGATCGAGTTCGCCCGCCCCGGCCTGGGGTGGTACGCCTGCACGACGTGCAAGGGAACTGGTGTCGAGCCCAAGGCGGACGACTGATGCTTGGCTTCGCACCTCGAACCGACCGGGCGCCATATGCGCGCACGTTGGGGACCGTCCCGGGACGGTCCATGGACCATGCGGGGACACGGCCGGGACGTATCCGGCGGACCGTCCGGGGACTGGTCGCCTTCGCCCGGTGGGCAGGCCCGGCCTCGGCCACCATCGCCCGAGCGGTCTGGCCGTACCGGTGGGAGATCGGCGTCGCTGTCGCCATGTTTGCCGCCCAATGGGGGGCCGCTCTCGCTGCCCGTGGCACCGTCCCGGTCCCGTGGCCGGTCGGCGCCGACGTCCACGACGGCGGCGTGGTCGCCGGTGGGCTCGGCGTCAACTGGGTGCATCTCGGCCCGTGGGTCTGGTGGCTTCTCGGGCTGGCGACGGTCGCCTCGCTGCTGGCCGCCACCGGCGCCCTGTCGGCCCCGAAGTCGCGTCACTGGGTGACGGTCGCTCTCGTTCTTTCGGTCGCCTTGACGGCCGTCCTGTCCTCGTCCACAGGGTTGTATCCCTGGTCACTGATCGTCGGCCCGGTCGCCGCGATCCTGTGGGCGTTGCTCTCCCCCGCCGGCCCCGATTCGAGGGTGCGAAACCGGATCCGTCAGGCCCGCCTCGTGCGTATCTGGCGGCGCCGTATCGACCACGCATCCGACGGCCATTTGCGGGTCGTGAAGGTGCAGGCCGGGGACTACCTGACGTTGATCGAGTGCCTGTTGCAGGAGGCCGCCCAGGGGAAGATCGACGGGCAGCTCGGGGGTATGGCGACACGGCTGGGGGTGGCGTCATCCCAGCTGTCGGTGACCCCTCATCCGGCGTCGGCTCAGGTGACGTTGCAGCTCCGCAACGGTGACCCGCTGGCCGACCCGGTGACGTCCACGGTGTCGACGTTGGCGGCGGGCCCGGAGGTGCCGGTCAGGGTGGGCCGGGATGAGCGGGGCAACCCGGCGACGGTCGCCCTGCTGGGTGGTCACCATCTGGTCGCCGGGATCACCGGTGCGGGTAAGTCGAAGGCGTTCTTGCTGCTGCTGATCGGGGCGGTGCAGCGCGGCGCCGAGTTGCACGTTGTGGACCTGAAGTGGGGGATCGAGGCGGGCCCGATCGCTCCCCGGTGCACGTCTGTTGCCAAGACTCGCGGGGCGGCTGCCGTGCTGATCGCTGGGGTGCGTGACGAGATGGAGCGCCGGGGCCAGAGGATGGCGGCCGAGGGCTGGTCGGATTGGGGCCAGTCGCCGGACCCGAAACCGCTGGTGCTGGGGGTCGATGAGGTCGCCCAGATCAAGGAGGACCCTGAGACGTGGGGCAACCTGCTGGAGATCGTGCGGCTGGGTCGGGCACCGTGGGTGGTGGCGGTGCTGGCGACGCAGCGGGCAACGGGTGACACGATCCCGTCGAAGGTGACTGGCCAGTTGGGCTCGAGGTGGTTGGGGCGGATGACCCCGGCCGAGTCTGAGGTGACGATGCTGGGGGCGACGTCGCCGACGGCCCCGTACGAGCTGCCCGATGTGAAGAAGTTCCCGGGCCGGGCGGTGCTGGTGCAGGGCGGTCAGGGTGTCGAGATTCAGACTGATTTGCTGTCGGATGAGGCGGTGCGGTCGTGGGCTGCTGCGGCCCCGCTGGTCGTCGCTGATCCGGCTGGCGTGCCGGTGTTGCCTGCGGTGCAGGCGACGGTCCTGGCGGTCGTTCAGGCGTCGCCGGGGCGGACCGCTGAGTGGGTGGCGGGGGAGCTTGGCAAGGACCGTTCACAGATCACGCGGACGCTTCGAGCGCTCGCGGGTAAGGGCCTGGTGGAGGCCACCGATACCAAGCCTGCCACCTGGCAGGCGACCAACAAGGAGCAAGCATGAAGGCGCCAACGATCTACCAGATCGCGACGGCCGAGCCGGTCGGAATCATCCGCGATCGGGTCAACTACGTCGTGAGCTCCGCGCCCGCCGAGTTGGTCGGCTGGCTGGGCGCTCACGCCGCCGACCCGGACGACTGGCAGTTCTTTTACGAGGGGGATGCCGACCCCGACGATTACGAGATCGTGCGGCCGGTGTACGCACCGGTCGCCGACGATTCGACCACCGACAAGGAGACACCGTGACCACGAAACCACGCCGCAAGGCGACCCCGAAGGTGCCCGCCAAACCGACCCCGATCGAGGCGACGCAGGTGCTCGCCTACCTGCCGCTCGTGCTCGCTGCGGCGGTGGGCGAGGAGGTCGCGAAGGCGGCCCGGTTGCGGGCCTACAGCATCGTCGACGAACTGGCGAAACGCCCGCCACGCGGCCTCAAGAAGCGGGCCAAGTGTGCGCTCCTTGAAGGTGAGTTAGCGGCCGAGGAGAAGGTCGTGGCGGTGTGGCTGCAAGTGGAGGAGTGGCACGCCGAGCCGGGGGGTGCTCCGGTGCCGATGGGGGACCGGGACTGGGCGAGCGTCGAGTATGACCGGCTGGCGAAGGGCGCAGCGTCGGGCTGGTCGGAGCCTGACGGGGCGTGGTCTGACGACGTGCCCGCCGTGCCGGTTGGTGCCGGTTGGTCGGGCGGGCAAGACACGGCCGGCGACCCGGGGGGCTGGTCATGAGGGACATTGTTGCAAGCATCCACCCACGCCATGCTCAGGCGATCCTCGACGGCACGAAGACGGTCGAACTCCGCCGCAAGGTGTGGCGCATGGGGGCCGAGATTGACCGCATGTTCCTCTACGAGACGGCCCCGACCTCGGCTCTCGTCGGCCACGTGCGCGTTGGTGTCTGCCGCACGATGCCGCCCGATGAACTCTGGGACCACCTTGGCGCCCGCACCGGCGTCACTCGGGAGGAGTTCGACGCGTACTTCGATGGGCGCGACGAGGCGCACGGCATTGGAGTGTTTCGCCCCAGACGGTTCATCGGGCGGTGGTCGATCACTGACCTCGGCCTGAAGCGCCCGCCGCAGTCGTGGTGCTACGTGCCGGAGGTGTCGCCATGACGCCGCGCAGGTGGGCACGGCTGTTGGCGTTGCTCGTCGCCACTCAGGCGGTCGCCTTGGTCTTCCCGTGGGCGGCGTGGGTGATGATCGTCGTTGGGGTGCTCGGGTTCGCCTGGACGGCCCGTTACTGGTCGGGGCCGACGATGGTGATCGCCCCCGAGTTCACGACGCTGATCAGCGACAACGACCGGGCGGGGCTGCACTTGAAGCGGCGCGGCCGGACGGGTCGGGCGTGGGACGTGGTCGACGCGGACGGCAAGCCATGAGCGTGTCGATGAGGTACCGACTGCAGGTCCGCCACGGCCTGCCGTATCCGTTGGTGCGGGCCAGGAAGCGGCACGTCTGCGACCTGTGCGATGACACGATCCCGGTCGGGATGCGGCATCAGGTGTGGTCCTGGTTTGAGCGCGGCATGCCGCCGGAGAGGGTGAGGGCGCACGATCTTTGCATCCGGTCGACGGTGGTCAGCGTCATGTCGTGGCCGACCCGGCCGCCCTTAGCGGAGCGGCTCCCGCTCGGGATGTTCGCCGGCGAGATCGCCCCGGGCAAGGGCGCCGATGACTGGTGGGCGATCATCGAGGACAACGCGCCGGCCGCATGGTGGGACGGCGACACGGCGCATGTGTGGCCGCCTGACCTGCACGGCTGGCTCATCTCGCTTCCGCCGATTGGGTGGGTGTCGTGAGGGGCCTCGGGTTGTCGCGATGGAACCACGCCGACGCCGCCCTAGTAGCGGTCGCCATGGTGGGCGCCGCCCTACTCATCCGGGGCCAGATCGATGCCCCGCCCACCGCACCGGTACCGGTGCAAGCTCACCCGCTCATCGGATCCGCCGACACCCTGGCACCCGGCCGTGTGTGCGTAGAGCTGTGGTGGGACGAGTCCACCGACGACCCGACCGACGACGGATGGGTCTACGCCTGGGGGGAGCCCTCCGACCTCGCAAGCTGGGTAACCGCTGGCATTTCCCGCCCCTGTGGCGCTGGGGTGCCCGGAGTTGGCGAAGTGCAGCCATGAACACCACCGATCAAACCAATCAGCAAGTCCCCCATCAAGGAGCAACCATGACCACCGAACCCATCACCACCGCCGACGTGCTGAACGTGACCAGAGCGGTACACGACATAGCACAGACCATGAGCGTCACTCTGGGCAGCAAATCGTCGGCGCAGCTCGGCGCGCGGCGAGCGCAGAGTTACCGCGCTGCCGCCGACTTTCTCGAAGCGTTCGGCAAGGCCGCCACGCCCGGCATCTTGCGGCGTGAGGCTGACCGGATCGACCCGCCGACCGTGCCCGCAGAGCCGGACCTGACGACCGCCGATGGGTGGTATGCCGAGGCCGATGCGTTCGGGTACGACCTGCGATCAACCAGGGCGCCAGTCACCGAGGAGCAGCGGGCGGCGTTGGTGTCGGCGTGGGCTGCGGCATCATCCCAATCGGCCGCCTACCCGTGGCTGGCGGTGGCGGTGGCGTCCACGGTGCAGACGCTGGGGCTTTGGTCGTGAGCGCCGTCGTGGCGGCTGGCCCGCCGACGTGGGACCGCCCCGAATGGCTCGACCCGACCACCGGCATCCTCGTCACACCCGGCCCGCCAGCACCGACCACCGCACCCTCGGCGGTCACGGCCCGACCCGACCGGCCACCGGCCCCGCTCACGGTCGACGATGCCCTCTACCGGGCCATCGCTGTCCTCGGTGCCATGTGTTTCGCCACGCTGCTCCTGACCGTTGTCGGCCTGCTCATCAAGGCGGCACTGTGAGCGGGCTGTCGTGGCGTGCCCGGCTGGCCGTAGTCGCCCTGTCGTGTGTCGTGCTGGCCCTCGTTGCGCTGGCACTCCTCGATGCTCAGCCGCCCGCCGAGCTGATGCGGCCTGAGCCTGCCCCGGTGACCGTGACGGTCCCACCTGTACCGGCCCCGGTGCCGGTCCCTGACGAAAGAAAAGCGATATGACCCTAAACCAGCACGAGGTGAGGCGCACGGTGAACGCATTGCGCGGGCCTGACGTGACGCCGCAAACCGCAGCGAGGGCGGCTGACCTGCTCGATGAGCTAGCTGATGACCTGGCCGGGGTCATCGACGAACTGGATGGCGCCCACGCGATGCTCGACGCCGTGAAAGACCTGTGATGCCCCGCTGTGTCCGCCGGGCCGTGACCAAACTGGCCGGCGTCGCCGTACTGGTGGTGGCCGTGCTGGCCGTCGCCAAGTTCGGGGTGCCCCACTGGCCGTTCGGGGCGTCAACCACCGACCGCACCCAACCGGCCCTGCTGCACGAAGTCGTCCAGCTCGAACAGTTGACCGCTGCCGAAGGACGCTTCTCGATCGTCGTTGACGTCGAACACAAGACGGACGGGGTGCCGTCGATCATCGTCGGGGACCGCACTACCATGATCGCTGTCGGCACCGTCCCCGCCGTCGTCGATCTGGGTGGCCTGACGGACGCTGCGATCACGGTCCACGACGACGGCCGTGTCGTGTTTGCGGTGCCGGCCCCGACACTGGGGCCACCGGTGATCGATCATGATCAGACGATGGTGACCGGCCGCCAACGTGGCCTGCTGGACCGGCTGGGTGACGCCGTGGAAGCGCAACCCGTCGATGACCAGCCGTTGTACCAGCTGGCGACCGTGCGCCTGTCTGAGGCTGCTGTCGAGTCTGACCTGATCGCCGAGGCGGAGGTGTCCGTGCGTCGGACGTTGACCGGCTTGGCTGAGCGTCTGGGGTACGACCC
>Ga0209582_1000960_pt1 | contig 15370 bp, 28 predicted proteins | sample KloWWTmetKNB5Kit_FD_187176 | JGI IMG/M metagenome (GOLD analysis project Ga0209582, IMG submission 187176) | Active sludge microbial communities from Klosterneuburg, Austria, studying microevolution and ecology of nitrifiers - Klosterneuburg... | ecosystem: Engineered > WWTP > Aerobic digester >...
TTTTGCAGTACCAGCTTTTGCTTTCAATACTTCATTAAAGTCAACCAACTCAATCATTGCTATTTCAGCACCGTCTCCTTTACGGAAACCAGTTTTAATGATTCTGCAATATCCACCAGGACGATCTGCAATTTTTGGTGCAACATTATCAAATAATTCATTTATCACCTCCTTACTTTGAAGATCTGCAAAAACCATTCTGCGCGAGTGTGTTGTATTCTCTTTAGCTCTGGTCAAAATGGGTTCAGCATAAATTCTTAATGCTTTTGCTTTTGCAAGAGTTGTATTAATTCTTTTGTGAAGAATCAATGAATTGGTCATATTCATTAAAAGTGCATCTCTATGACCTTTTTTTCTGCCTAAATGATTAAATTTTTTACCGTGTCTCATAGACGTTATTTTTTTGTACCACTATTACTTGAGTTACTATTCGGCCTTGAACTCTGTGAAGTAACGTTTAATACCTATTTATAATAATTAATCCGCAAGCGGGCCGAAACGATTACTCCTCGTCCAGTTTATATTTAGAAAGGTCCATACCAAAAGTAAGCCCCTTCTGTTGTAAAAGCTCTTCGATTTCTACCAAAGATTTTTTACCAAAATTTCGAAACTTAAGTAATTCATGCATATCAAACCTAACCATCTCGCCCAATGTATTAATCTTTGCTGCTTTCAGACAATTGTATGCTCTTACAGATAAATCCAGATCTTCCAATGAAGTCTTAAGCAATTTTCTCATGTGAAGAATATGCTCATCAACTACATCGTCCTGGCGTGAAGAAGAATCATTGAAGGTGATGTTTTCATCCGTGATCAACATTAAATGCTGAATCATAATTCTGGACGCTTCCTTAATCGCTTCTTCTGGATGTATTGTACCATCAGTCTTAATATCTACAGTAAGTTTTTCGTAATCTGTACGTTGACCTACCCTGGTATTCTCGACCTTGTAAGCTACTTTTTTGATAGGCGTATAAATAGCATCTACAGGAATTACTCCAATTGCTGCATCCTTTGGCAAATTATCATCCGCAGGAACATACCCTCTACCCTTTGTTACGGTAAATTCAATTTCCAGAGTTACATTTGGTTCAAGTGTGCATATATACAAATCAGGGTTCATTATTTTAAACACATTTGTATTTGCTTCAATATCACCAGCCAAAAACTTATCCTTTCCAGAAATGGTCACATATAACTTTTCTTCCTCAGAGCCTTCAGATAAAACCATAGGCTTTATCCTGATTTGTTTAAGGTTTAAGATAATATCTACAACATCTTCGACAACACCCTTTATTGTAGAAAATTCATGGTCAACCCCAGCAATTCTGATGGCAGAGATAGCGTATCCCTCCAATGAAGAGAGGAGAATTCTTCTTAATGAATTTCCTATAGTCTGACCAAAACCAGGTTCTAACGGCTTAAATTCAAAAATGCCTTCAAAATCATCTGCTTTCTGAAGTAAGATTTTGTCTGGCTTTTGAAAATTTAGAATACTCATTATGATAATTTTACTTAATATAATAAAAAGGAATAGGCTATCCTTTGTGGATAGCCATATATATTATTTAGAATACAATTCAACGATTAATTGCTCGTTTATATTTTCTGGTATCTTTTCTCTTTCCGGATGCGCCAAATACCTCCCTTCCATCTTGTCACCGTTCCATTCAATCCATCCATAAATTTTAGCACCATCTCTCTTTGCAGAAACGTTGGTTTTAATAATATCCATGTTTCTCGATTTTCCACGTACAGAAACTACAGTACCTGGTTTTAATAGCATGGATGGAATATTACACAAAATGCCATCAACAAGTATGTGTCTGTGAGTAACTAACTGACGAGCAGATCTTCTTGTTTTAGCTATTCCCATTCTATACACTACGTTATCTAATCTGGACTCTAAAAGTTGAAGAAGAATTTCCCCTGTCACACCAGATTTGGCTGCAGCCTTTTCGAACAAGTTACGAAACTGTCTTTCTAAAACACCATAAGTGTACTTAGCCTTCTGCTTTTCGATCAATTCAAATGCATAGTCGGTACGTTGTTTACGCTTCTTCATCGCTCCATGTTGTCCAGGAGGATATTTTCTTTTCTCGTAAGCCTTATCGTACCCAAAAATTGGTTCACCAAATGCTCTTGCTTTTTTGGTAGTAGGACCTGTATATCTTGCCATTATAAATGGATTTTAAAATCTTATTAAACTCTTCTCTTCTTTGGGGGTCTGCAACCATTGTGTGGCACAGGGGTCATATCTTTGATTTTTACAACCTTTATACCAGATGAATCTATTGCTCTGATTGCAGATTCTCGACCAGCTCCAGGACCTTTAACAAATACCTCCACATTTCTTAATCCGGCTTCATAAGCAGTTGATGAAGCACTATTGGCTGCCATCTGTGCAGCATATGGTGTATTCTTTTTACTTCCTCTGAAGCCTGACTTTCCAGCAGATCCCCAGGAAATGACCTGACCAGATCTGTTGCACAATGATATGATAATATTATTGAACGAAGCGTGTATAAAAGCTAAACCATCTGATTCAACCTTAACAACGCGCTTTTTACTGACTTTTTTACCTTTGGCCATAATATTAATTATTAAGTATTATTTAGTAGCTTTCTTTTTGTTAGCTACAGTCTTCTTTTTGCCTTTACGCGTTCTGGCGTTTGTCTTAGTACTCTGGCCACGAACAGGAAGACCTTTTCTGTGTCTTAGCCCTCTGTAACAAGCGATGTCCATCAAACGTTTTATGCTCAACTGAACTTCACTTCTCAATTCACCCTCTACTCTATACTCATCCTGAATATATTTAGATATGAATTTTATGTTATCATCAGACCAATCCTGAATCTTGGTATCCTCGGAAACACCAGCAGCTGCTAAAATATTTTTAGCAAGTGTCGGTCCTATCCCGTAGATATAAGTCAACCCAATGACTCCCCTTTTATTTCTTGGTAAATCTACACCAGCAATACGTGCCATAATTTTAAATTATTATCCTTGTCTTTGTTTAAACTTAGGATTCTTTTTATTGATAATATAAAGCTTTCCTTTCCTCCTTACAATCTTGCAATCTACTGATCGCTTTTTTATAGATGCCTGTACTTTCATTGTATAAAGACTTTAATCTTTTATTTATAACGGTAATTAATTCTCCCTCTTGACAAATCATACGGCGACATCTCAACTGCTACTTTATCACCCGGAAGTATCCTGATATAATGCATCCGCATTTTACCTGAAATCGTAGCTGTAATAAGATGGCCACTCTCCAATCTTACTCTAAACATTGCATTTGAGAGTGCTTCTTCTATGATTCCATCTAATTTTATAAGGTCTTGTTTTGCCATTTTTTGAATTGGAGCGCAAATATCTAACAATTTATCGAAATATCTATGATTTCTTCATTTTTTTTCACTGAATCATCAATGAAACTATGATTTGACAGTATATCTGCACCATCTTTCCTTACCGCAACGCTGTGTTCAAAGTGAGCCGAAGGTTTTCCATCTCTTGTAAGAATGGTCCATCCATCATTTAATTGTTTAACAGCTTTTCCACCCATGTTTACCATTGGCTCAATAGCGATTACAATACCTTCTTTAAGCAGAGTACCTTTACCCTTCATCCCAAAATTCGGAACTTCTGGATCTTCATGTAAACTTCTCCCTACACCATGACCTACTAACTCTCTTACTATACCATATCCGTGAACTTTTTCACAATAATTCTGTATGGCATAACTTATATCACCTATACGATTTCCTACAACTACTGCTTCTATTCCTTTATATAGCGATTCTCTTGTGACCCTTAAAAGATTTTCAACCCCAAGGCCAACATTTTTAAACGCAAAAGAGAATGCAGCATCACCATAGAACCCATTCAAGATAACCCCACAATCTACTGAAACTACATCTTTATCAGTAAAAAACTTATCAGATGGAATGCCGTGAACCACAGCATCGTTTAATGACATACACAAACTAGCCGGGAATCCTCTATAACCCTTAAAACCAGGAATACCACCATGGTCTCTAATAAACTCCTCAGCCGCTTTATCAATACTCTTTCCCGATTTACCTACTTTAAGGTTTTCGGCAACATAAGCCAATGTTCTACTAACAAGCAAATTACTTTCACGCATTAACTCTATCTCCTCATTAGTCTTATAATATATCATAGACTAAATTACATTCCTGCTCCTATAGTTATACCCTGATTTCCTCTACCCTGAATTCTACCTGACTTAACTAAGCCATCATATTTTCGCATCAATAAATAACTTTCTATTTGCTGAAGCGTATCCAATACTACACCAACTAATATAAGCAATGATGTTCCTCCAAAGAAATAAGCAAAAGCTGTATTTACTCCTGCAAATGCAGCAATTGCAGGAAGTATCGCTACCATACCAATAAATATGGCTCCTGGTAAAGTTATTCTGGTTGTTAATGCATCAATATAATCCTGAGTATCCTGACCCGGCTTAATCCCAGGTATGAATGAATTCATTCTCTTTAGATACTCAGCGTATTGCTGAGGATTAACTATTAAAGCTGTGTATACATAAGTGAAAATTACAATCAATATAAAAAACACAGCATTATATGCCAGTGACATTGGGTCATTTAAGGCAAGCAATAAATCACTTTGTGTGCCTGCACTGCTAGTTGCCCACTGTGCAGCAGTCAGAGGTAAAAACATGATTGCCTGAGCAAAAATAATCGGCATAACACCGGCGGCACTTAACTTTAAATTTATAAAATCATTTGCTGAACCACCAGCTACATCACCTGCAGCTCTACCCACCATTCTTTTGGCTGCCTGAATAGGAATTTTCCGTACGCCCTGCACAACAAGAATGGTAGCTATGATTACAAAGAACCACACAATAAACTCTAGAATAAGAGGTATCCATCTGTTATTTGATATCTGTCCAAGAATCTCAGCAACAATTGCCTGAGGTAATCTAGCAATGATACCTACCATGATCAACAATGAAATACCATTACCAATACCTCTGTCTGTTATTTTCTCTCCAAGCCACATTGCAAAAATAGTACCAGTGGCAATTATTATCATATTACTAAACCAAAAAATACCAGGATTAATACTTGTATCGACAGCTCCAGGCGTTGTCTTCAACATCAATAAGTAACCACTTCCCTGAACAAGTGTAATCAGAAGAGTTAAAAATCTAGTGATTTGATTGATCCTTTTCCTTCCGGATTCCCCCTCCTTTTGCTGTAAACGCTGAAAGTAAGGTACTGCAAAACCCAATAATTGTACAATGATGGAAGCAGTAATGTATGGCATAATACCTAAAGCAAATATCGATCCCTGATTAAAAGCACCTCCAGTAAAGGTATTGATCAATTGCAAAAGGTCATTGGCCTTTCGTCCTGAAGACGCAGCTTCAAGCGCAATAGCATTTACTCCAGGCAATACTATGTAGGATCCTAACCTGAATACTGCTAAAATAACTAAAGTAAATAATATCTTATCTTTCAGTTCTTTTATACTCCAGATATTCCTTAATGTTTCTATAAACTTATTCATGTATTTACTAATTAAGCATTTATAGTACCTCCTGCAGCCTCAATTTTACTCTTTGCAGTAGCTGAATATGCATCAACATTTACATTCAGCTTTACAGTTAATTCTCCGTTACCTAAAACTTTGACCTTATGCCCTTTATTTATAATTCCTTCGTTATAAAGGGCAATTTTATTTATCTCAGTAATACCATAATTTTCGAAAATCTCCTGTAGACGTGAAACATTCATCGCTACATAAGTAACATTATTGATATTTTTGAAACCCCTTTTCGGCAACCTCATTTGAATAGGCATCTGCCCACCTTCAAAAGCCCTTTTACTACTGTAACCACTTCTGGCTTTAGCACCTTTATGTCCTTTGGAAGCTGTACCACCCGATCCTGATCCTTCACCACGACCCAATCTACCTTTTTCCTTCTTAACTGATCCTGCTGCAGGAGTTAAATTATGCAATTTCATTTTTGATAATTTACAGTATTACTTAATTTATTGGGAAAACCCATTAACATTCTTCAACAACTATAAGATGCTGTACCTTTGCTACCATACCCATAATCTGTGGAGTAGCCACTTTGATCACAGGATTATGAAGCTTCTTGATACCTAAAGCATCTATTGTAGCCTTTTGACGCTTACTTCTGTCAATTGAACTCTTTATCTGCGTTATTTTTATATTTCCCATTTTATGGCAATTTTATTTTAACCTTCGTAAACTTTACTTAAATCCACACCTCTGTTCTTTGCAATCTCTTTTGCACTTCTCATTTTTGAAAGTGCATCAATTGTGGCTTTAACCACATTATGAGGATTTGAAGAACCCTGAGACTTTGCCAATACATTATGTACACCAGCCATTTCCAATACTGCTCTCATCGCACCACCAGCAATAACTCCTGTTCCATCAGCAGCAGGCTTAATTAACACCTTACCGGCACCATATTTACCTTTCTGCTCGTGTGGTACAGTACCTTTATGTAATGATACACGAACCATATTTTTCTTAGCGTCCTGAACAGCCTTTTGAATTGACTCTGAGACGTCCAATGCCTTACCTAATCCATGACCAACAGATCCATTCCCATCACCTACAACAACTAAGGCAGAAAAACTAAAAGTTCGACCTCCTTTTGTTACTTTGGCAACTCTGGAAAGGTTTACTAACTTTTCCTTTATTTCTGATTCGCCCTGACTAACTTTAACTGGTGTTGACATATAAATTTATTTTTAGAATATTAATCCGCCTTCTCTGGCTCCATCAGCCAAAGATTTTACTCTTCCGTGATATAAATAACCACCTCTATCAAAAACTACAGTGTTGATTCCCACTGATTTAGCTTTAGATGCCAGTAACTTCCCTACTTCTGCAGCAACCGTTACCTTATTACCATCAATCTTCAACCCTTTAGATGATGAACTGGCCAATGTAACCCCATTAACATCATCAATAAGTTGACAATAGATCTCTTTATTACTTCTAAATACAGATAATCTTGGCTTCTGGTTTGTGCCACTGACTTTCTTACGAATTCTGTATTTAACTCTAGTCCTATTATATAATTTACTATCCATCTTAAACAGCTTTGGATTTTATCTTTGATTATTTTTTACCTGAAGTCTTTCCTGCCTTTCTTCTAATTATTTCACCGGCAAATTTAATACCTTTTCCTTTGTATGGCTCAGGCTTTCTATATGTTCTTATCTTTGCACAAACCTGACCAAGCAGTTGCTTGTCTGCACACTCCATAATTATAGTTGGACTTTCCCCTTTTTCCATTTTTGTAACCAACTGAACTTCATCAGGAATCATAAAATAAATAGGGTGAGAGTATCCTATCAACAACTCAAGCATATTACCAGTATTTGTTACCCTGTAACCCACACCAATTAACTCCATTTGCTTTTTAAACCCACTGGATACACCAGTTACCATATTATTTATAAGCGATCTGGAAAGACCGTGTGCTTCTCTGTGTCTTTTCTGTTCAGTAGGTCGTTCTACAGTTAATACTCCATCTTCAATTTTTATATTAAGCTCTGGATTAATCTGCTCAGTAAGTGTACCTCTTGAACCTTTAACCGTCACAAAATTACCTTTAGAAACATCTACCGAAACACCTGCAGGAATATTTATCAAAGATTTACCAATTCTTGACATGACTTAAACGTTTATAATATTAATAAATATAACAGATCAATTCACCACCAATATTTTCTCTTCTGGCTTGCTTGTCAGTCATCAAACCCCTAGAAGTTGATACTATGGCAATTCCTAAACCATTGATAATTTTTGGTAATTCCTGTGCTCCCGAATATTGCCTAAGACCAGAAGTTGAGATTCTTCCCAATTCTCTGATGACTGGCTTTTTTGTTACCGGATCATACTTCAATGCAATGCTAATCACACCTTGCTTCCCAGCTTCATCATCAAATTTGTACTTAAGAATATATCCATACTCGTAAAGTATTTCAGTGATGGACTTCTTCATGTTTGATGAAGGAATTTCCACTACTTTATGACCTGCCATCTGAGCATTTCTAATTCTGGTCAAGTAATCTGCAATAGGATCTGTTACTATCATTTTACAACTAATATTCAATTAAAAATTATTACCAACTGGCTTTTGTTATACCCGGGATTAGCCCTTCGTTTGCCATTTTCCTGAAGGTTACTCTGTTAATTCCAAACCTTCTCATATAACCTTTAGGTCTCCCTGTAAGTTTACATCTGTTATGAAGTCTTACTCTGGATGAATTCTTTGGCAACTTATCAAGTGCCTCATAATCACCGGCTTCTTTAAGCTTCTTTCTAAGATCAGCATACTTAGCTACCAATCTTTCTCTCTTTGCTTCTCTTGCAATAACTGATTTTCTTGCCATTGGAATTAATTCTTTTGATTTTTAAATGGTAAACCAAGCTCTTTCAACAAAGCAATGGCTTCAGCATCTGTTTTTGCAGTGGTAACGAAAGTAATATCCATTCCCGAAATTTTACTTACTTTATCAATATCAATTTCAGGAAATATAATCTGCTCTTTAATTCCCAAAGAATAATTACCTCTTCCATCAAAACTCTTATCATTTATACCCTTGAAGTCTCTTACTCTAGGTAAAGCCACGGTAACCAACCTATCCAGAAATTCATACATTTGGCGGTCACGAAGAGTTACTCTAGCACCAATCGGCATAAATTCTCTAAGCTTAAAATTTGATATAGACTTAGAAGCTATTGTAGCTACTGCTTTCTGACCTGTGATGGTGGTCATCTCATTTACAGCATTATCCACCTGTTTTTTGTCTTGCGTAGCAGAACCCACTCCTTGGTTAACACATATTTTCAGCAACCTTGGTACTTGCATCACTGTTTTATAACCAAACTGCTCATGGAGCTTGGCGACTATCTCTTCGCGATATTTTGTCTTTAGTCTAGGTATATAACTCATTACTTGATAATTTCTCCTGATTTTTTTGAATATCTTACTAATTTACCTTCAACAAGTTTTCTACCAATTCTGGTAGGTTTTCCAGTTTTAGGATCGACTATCATAAGATTAGATATATGCAAGGGCGCTTCAATATCATTTATACCACCCGGATTATCCTGAGTAGCCTTTGTGTGCTTCTTTACCAGGTTTAACCCCTCTACAATTGCTCTGTTTTCTTTTGGAAACACCTGTTTTACCTCTCCAGTTTCACCTTTATTAGAACCGGCAATGACTATAACTTTATCACCTTTTTTTATACTTAGTTTAGGTGCAAATCGTTTTGAAGTAGACATGATAATAAAAATTTTAAATTAAAGCACTTCTGGTGCCAATGATACAATACGCATATAGTCACGATCCCTTAGCTCTCTTGCAACAGGTCCAAAAATACGACTACCTCTTGGTTCATCCGCTGCATTCAATAACACCACTGCGTTGTCATCAAAACGAATATAAGAACCATCTTTCCTTCTCACTTCTTTTGAAGTTCTGACAATTACAGCTTTTGTTACTGTCCCCTTCTTGATTCCTGTTGGTGTTGCAGATTTTACTGCCACTACAATCTTGTCTCCTACAGAAGCATACCTTCTTCTGGTACCACCAAGTACTCTTATACAAAGCACTTCTTTTGCACCACTGTTATCGGCAACTTTTAATCTGGATTCTTGTTGGATCATGACTAACTATTTTATAAATTATTTCGCTTTTTCTAATATCTCCACTAATCTCCAGCTCTTATTCTTACTTAAGGGTCTGGTTTCAGTTATTTTTACTGTATCCCCTTCTTTACAGTCATTCTTTTCGTCATGTACAAAGAACTTCTTAGACTTCTTAACGAATTTACCATAAATTGGGTGCTTCAGCTTTCTTTCGATTAAAACTGTAATAGTCTTGTCCATTTTAGCACTGGAGACTACCCCTATTCTTACTTTGTTTAACAAATTGTCAGTCATTGGACTTAAATTTTATAATGATTACTTTCTTCTTAATCTCATTTTCGACCTACCAGCCAACTCAGCAGGGGTCATCCCTTTGATTTCTCTTGCTCTCAGTTCAGTCAACAACCTTGAAATGTCTTTCTTAACATTATTCAATTCCAAAGGATTTTGCAGACCTTTAGAACCATGATCAAACTTCATTCTGTTCAGATCTGACTGCATTTGACTCAACTCACTCTGAATTGCATCAACCGACATTTCCTGGAGTTCTAAAAATTTCTTTGTTGCCATTTCAACTATCTTTTATTATTCGCTATAATCCGTTCTAACCACTGTTTTGGTCATTACCGGCAATTTTTGTGCCGCCAGTCTCAACGCTTCAACAGCGATTTCAGAAGGAACACCATCAATTTCAAACATTATTTTTCCAGGCTTAACTACAGCAACCCAATGGTCAAGAGGCCCTTTACCTTTACCCATACGCACTTCCTGAGGTTTTTTCGTAATTGGCTTGTCCGGAAATATCCGTATCCAAACTTTTCCCTCCCTTTTCATGTACCTGGTCATAGCAATCCTTGCAGACTCTAACTGTCTGTTGGTGATTCTACCTATTTCCAAAGACTTAAGTGCAAACGAACCGAATGAAATAGTACCACCTTTGATAGCAATACCTTTGGTTTTCATTTTATGCTGCTTCCTGTACTTCGTTCTTTTTGGCTGTAACATATCTTGTTGTCATTTAACAAATTACCCTTTTTCCCAAAAGTGGCGCAAAGGTAATATAAATTTATTAATTCTGATTATCTTTTTTTATTTCCACCACCACTGCTTCTCCTATCACCACCTCCACTACTATTTCTTCTATCTCCTCCTCTTTCACCACCGCGCTCTCCACCTCTTCTATCACCACCTCTGTCTGAACCGCCTCCTCTTCTATCACGATTATCAGAGCCACTTCCTCCTTCACTATTAGATTTTCCGACACCCGCATTAGGAGACAAATCTCTCTTTTCAAGAACTTCACCCTTACAGATCCAAACCTTTACACCAATTTTACCATAAACAGTCAACGCTTCTTTTATAGAATAGTCTATATCTGCTCTAAAGGTATGTAAAGGAGTTCTTCCATCTTTAAACTCTTCACTACGTGCCATTTCTGCTCCATTCAGCCTTCCACTTGCTCTCACCTTAATTCCCTCCGCACCAGCTCTCATTGCCGACTGAATAGCCATCTTTATAGCTCTCTTATAGTTTATTCTTGATTCTATCTGCTTTGCGATGGTTTCACCAACTATTGCAGCATCAATTTCGGGCTTACGGATTTCAATAATGTTGATCTGAACTTCCTTTCCCGTCAACTTTTTCAATTCCTCTTTTATGCGGTCAACTTCCTGACCACCTTTTCCAATGATGATACCTGGTCTTGAAGTGTGCATTGTTACGGTAACTCTCTTAAGTGTTCTTTCAATTACAATTTTCGAAATACCACCTTTCTGAATCCTCGCATTCAGGTATACCCGGATCTGCTCGTCTTCAACTACCTTCTGACCAAACTCTTTTCCACCAAACCAACTAGAGTCCCATCCTCTGATGATGCCTAGTCTGTTACCAATTGGATTTGTCTTTTGACCCATGAAATTGACGTTTTATATTAATTATTTATTCTTCAATTTTAACTTTATTCTCTACCACTATCGTTACGTGGTTCATTCTCTTCCTAATTCTATTGGCTCTACCATGAGGTGCCGGCCTGAATCTTTTGAGTACTGAACCTCCATCAACATAAGCAGTTTTAATAAACAACTTATAATCTTCCGGACTAAGCGATTCTGATTTGTTTGCCCAGTTGGAAATAGCGGATAAAACAACTTTTTCCAACCAGCTTGCAGCCTCTTTATTTGTAAATTTCAAAATATTCAAAGCGTCATCTACAGACTTACCTCTGATGTTGTCCACCACAAGTCTCATCTTTCGAGCCGACATAGGACAATTTCTTAATCTCGCAAGTGCCTCCATTATATATATTTTTATGCGATTGCTTACTTTTATTTAAACTATTTTTTACCTCCGTGGCCTCTAAATGTTCTAGTAGGTGAAAATTCACCCAACTTATGACCAACCATATTTTCAGTTACAAAAACTGGTATAAAAGTCTTTCCATTATGAACTGCTATCGTCTGACCTATCATATCCGGTATAATCATTGACGCGCGCGACCATGTTTTGATGACTGTTTTCTTACTTGATTCATTAGCTTTTAATACTTTCTCTAAAAGCTTAAAATGAATATAAGGTCCTTTTTTAATTGATCTAGCCATGTTGCTGTATTACTTTATTACTTCTTACGTTTAGAGATAATTAATTTCGAAGAAGCTTTATTCACGCTTCTTGTTTTCTGACCCTTAGCCATGATGCCTGTTCTGGATCTAGGGTGACCACCTGATGCCCTACCTTCACCACCACCCATTGGGTGATCCACAGGGTTCATTGCAACACCTCTTACTCTTGATCGTTTTCCTAACCATCTTGTTTTACCAGCTTTTCCATGCACTTCAAGACCGTGGTCAGGGTTGGATGCCCTACCCATAACAGCCTTACATGTAAGCAAAACTCTTCTTACTTCACCAGAAGGCAACTTAACAATCGCATATTTACCTTCCCTACCCATCATGGTAGCGTAAGTACCTGCACTTCTCGCTAAGGCAGCACCCTTACCAGGAGCCATTTCTATCGAATGTATATCAGCTCCCAAAGGAATAGAAGAAAAATATAAAGCATTACCAGTTTCCGGAGTAGCGTCCTTTCCTGATAAAATTTTATCTCCAACCTTGATTTTATCCGGTGCTATGATATATCTCTTCTCCCCATCTGCATACACTACCAAAGCTATAAATGCTGATCTGTTAGGATCATATTCAATGGTCGAAATTTTTCCAGGAATTCCTTCCTTATCTCTTTTAAAATCAATGATCCTATACTTTTGTTTAGCACCGCCACCGATCTGTCTCATAGTCATCTTACCATCATGGTTTCTTCCCCCTGACTTGTGAATACCTACTGTAAGACTTTTCTCAGGCTTAGATGCAGTTAACTCAGCATAATCAACAGATACCTTCTGTCTAAGTCCCGGAGTGATCGGATTAAATTTCTTAATTCCCATTACTTTTTGCTTTTTAAGTTTAAGCTATTATTCTTCTGAGCTACCATAAATATCAAGCTCCTCACCTTCTGCGAGTTTTACATAAGCTTTCTTGTAAGAACTTATGCTTCCTCTCAAAACACCTGATCGTGTATTTCTTGATTTTAATCTCGCTGGAACAATTACTGTATTGACAGCTACAACATTTGTTGTAAACATGGCTTCTACCGCCTTTTTAATTTCCAGCTTATTTGCCTTCTTATCCACTACAAAAGTATATTGATTACCTTTGGCAGTTAATTTTTCTGATTTTTCAGAAATGATCGGTTTTATTAAAATATTTCTAGACATCTTCAGGCTATATTATATTTGTTCGTAACTCGTTTTGAGCTGATTAACAGAATTTTCTGATATTACTAATACATCTGCATTTATAATTTCATACGTATTAGCATCTTTTACAGTCATCACTTCTGACTTTGGTAGATTCCTGCTAGACAAATAAACGTTCTTATTTAAATCAGCAGTTAACAACAAGGACTTACCTGTAACTTCCAGATTTTTAAGGATGTTTTTATATTCCTTTGTATTTGGCGCATTTAGAGTAAAGTCTTCAACCACGATAAGCGAACCATTAGCCAATTTATCTGAGTAAGCAGAGTATCTTGCAAGTTCCTTAACTTTTTTATTCAATTTAAAAGAATAATTACGTGGTTTAGGACCAAATGTTCTACCACCACCTCTAAATACCGGACTCTTCATAGAACCTGCTCTTGCTGTACCTGTACCCTTTTGTCTTTTAAGCTTCTTTGTTGTTCTTGAAATCTCCCATTTTTCCTTTGCTTTGTGTGTACCCTGACGTTGAGCAGCATTATACTGCTTTACTGCAAGATAGACAGCATGTCCATTTGGTTCAATCCCGAATATTCCTTCAGGTAGTTCAATACTCCTTCCGGTACTTTTACCTTCTATATTTAGTACATCGAGTTTCATCTTCCTTACTTTTCAATGATTACAAAAGAACCTTTATGTCCTGGTACTGATCCTTGAATTAGCATCAGATTCTTATCCAGTAAAAGTTTTACAATTTTCAAATTTTTGGTCTTAACCCTATCATTTCCCATTCTTCCACCCATTCTTAATCCCTTAGCCACTTTTGAAGGCCAAGCAGAAGCTCCAACTGAACCAGGTGCTCTAAGTCTATTATGTTGACCGTGAGTTGCCTGACCAACACCCGCAAAATGGTGTCTTTTTACAACTCCCTGAAAACCTTTTCCTTTAGACGTACCAACAGCACTTACTTTTTCACCTTCCACAAACACATCAGACAAGATGATTTCATCTCCCAACTGTTTTGCTGATGGATAATTTCTGAATTCCACCACTTCTGATTTAGGTGTTGTATTCGCTCTCTCGAAATGGCCTTTCAGCGCTTTCGATGTATTTTTAGCTTTTGCCTCACCATATCCTAATTGGAGTGCATCATAACCATCACTTTCAACAGTCTTCACCTGAGTGACAACATTAGGTTGCACTTCGATAACAGTACAGGCAATATTTTTACCACTGGCATCGAAAATACTGGTCATACCAATTTTCTTTCCTATTAATCCGTTCATGATTAAATTTTTAAATGAGATACAGGATTTAATCCAATACCTAAATACCTTCAGAATCTAAAAATAAAATAAAATCCAGCTTTATGTAAGCTTAACCTGGATATCTACACCACTTGGGAGCTCTAGCTTCGAAAGTGCGTCTACTGTCTTCTGAGTAGGTGTAAAAATCTCGATGATTCGCTTGTGGGTCCGTAGCTGGAACTGCTCACGAGATTTTTTATTTACATGCGGGGAACGCAGTACCGTAAATACTTCTTTCTCTGTTGGCAGCGGAATCGGACCGGAAATAACAGCACCGCTGTTCTTAACCGTTTTTACAATCTTCTCGGTACTTTTATCTACCAAATTGTGATCGTAAGAACGGAGTTTTATCCTGATTTTTTGATTCATAACCTTATGTTAAAATTCACTCTGTTTTTTAAGAGGGCGCAAAGATAGCACTCTTTTTAAAAAACAAGAAGAAAAATGTAAAAAAATTAAAAAAATATATTTATTAAATTGAGATAGACAAAAACTAGACTTGACAATCTCAAAATTTTACTATTCCTTATGCTTTAGCGCCTTTTGCTTTTTCTATGACAGCATCCGCAATTCCTTTTGGTGCCGGTGCAAAATGACTAAACTC
>Ga0209582_1000961_pt1 | contig 15359 bp, 12 predicted proteins | sample KloWWTmetKNB5Kit_FD_187176 | JGI IMG/M metagenome (GOLD analysis project Ga0209582, IMG submission 187176) | Active sludge microbial communities from Klosterneuburg, Austria, studying microevolution and ecology of nitrifiers - Klosterneuburg... | ecosystem: Engineered > WWTP > Aerobic digester >...
GCGGGGGGGGGTCTTCTTCGACCCATACCAGATCGACGCGAAGGACTTCATCGCCTTTATCGCCGGCCGCAACCGTGCTGTCCTTGCCGCCCATCCGGCATTCTTTGCGGCGCTGCCGCCAACGCTGGGGATCGCCGAGTTGCATGCCCGTGCGGAGGAAGTCGGCGCGCCGGATCTGATCCGACTGACCTACGCCTATCTGCCCCTGTCCTTCAGCCGGCGGCATGGCGACCCCAGCCGGCCGTGGAACCGCTTCGCTATCCGGGTCAAGAATCCAGATGGCACCCGGCGCCTGGACTACGAGGGCAACTGGCGCGACATCTTCCAGAATTGGGAGGCGCTGGCCTGGTCGTACCCCGAGTACATCGAGGGCATGGTCTCGACCTTTGTGAACGCGACAACGGTCGATGGCTACAACCCGTATCGCATCACCCGCCAGGGCATCGACTGGGAGATCCCCGAGCCAAACAATCCATGGGCGAACATCGGCTACTGGAGCGACCATCAGATTATTTACCTGCAGAAGCTGATGGAGGTCAGCGCCCGACTTCATCCGGGCAAACTCAAGGAGTTCCTGGCCCAGCCTCTTTTCAGCTACGCCAACGTTCCCTACCGGATCAAACCGTACGTGGATTTGCTGAAGGACTCGGCCAGCACCATCGACTTTGACTGGAAGGTCGAACACGAGATCGAGGCGCGGGTCAAGGCGCGCGGGTCGGACGGCAAGCTGCTCAGCGGGCCGGATGGCGAGGTGCTGCACGTCACGCTGACCGAAAAGCTCCTGACCTTGCTGCTCGCCAAGGTGGTCAACCTCGTGCCCGAGGGCGGGATCTGGATGAACACCCAGCGCCCGGAATGGAACGACGCCAACAACGCCCTGGTCGGCAAGGGTCTGTCGGTGGTGACCCTGGGCTATCTGCGGCGCTACATCGCGTTCTTCAAGGACCTGCTGGTCCAGAATGGGGCCTCGGCCGTGCCTGTCAGCGCGGAAGTCCGGACGCTCTTCACCGGAATTTCCAACGTCTTATCGCAATTCCAGGGCACCCTCATCGGCGCGTTCAGCGACGCGCATCGTCGGGCGATGATGGATGGGCTGGGCCAGGCCGGCGGCGCCTTTCGCGCAACGGTCTATGCGGCTGGCCTGACCGGCGCAGTCACGCCTGTGCCTGTCGCCGAGTTGCTGGCTTTTCTCGATCTTGCCCAGCAGCATGTCGAACACGCCCTGCGCGCCAACAAGCGCGACGACGGGCTGTATCACGCCTACAACATCCTGCATCTGAGCGACGGGCGGGCCTCCATCGCCCACCTGTATGAAATGCTGGAAGGCCAGGTCGCGATTCTGTCGTCGGGCCTGCTCTCCGGCGCCGAGTCGGTTGCGCTGCTGGATAGCCTGCGCCACGGTCCGCTCTACCGGGCCGACCAGCACACCTACATCCTGTATCCCGACCGGGCGCTGCCAGGGCTGCTCGAGCGCAATCGGATGACGGCGGCCCAGGTCGGCGAACTGGCCCTGGTGAATGCCCTGCTGGAGGAGGGTGATCGCAGCCTGTTTGTCCATGACGAGGACGGCCACTATCACTTCAGCGGCCACATTCGCAACGTCAAGGGCGTGACCGCAGCGCTGGAGGCGCTCAAACGCCAGCCCCGCTACACGGCGTTGGTCGAGGCTGAGGCCGCAAAGATCGAGACCTTGTTTGAGACCGTCTTCCGCCACAGCGAATTCACCGGGCGATCGGGCACGTTCTTTGCGTATGAAGGCCTGGGCAGCGTGTATTGGCACATGGTCTCCAAGCTGCTGCTGGCCGTGCAGGAGACCGCCCAGCGCGCCCGCAACGAACCGGCCGCGGCGAAGCTGCTCGCCCATTACGCCGATATCCGCCTCGGATTGAGTTTCAACAAGACGCCCGACGCGTATGGGGCCTTCCCCACCGATCCGTACTCGCACACGCCCAAGGGCCAGGGGGCCAAGCAACCGGGCATGACCGGGATGGTCAAGGAGGAGATCCTGACCCGCCAGGCCGAGCTGGGCTATACCGTCATAAATGGCGCGCTTACGTTTGACTTCCTGCTGCTGAGCCGGGGCGAATTCGCCTCCGCGCCCGCGACGTTCAACTATATTGCCGTGGATGGCAAGCCGGCCCAACTCGCGCTAAGAGCGGGCTCACTCGCCTACACGATCGCCCAGGTGCCAGTGATCCTGGAAGCGTCAGGCGAGGCCTGCGCCCAGATTCACTTTTCGGATGGGACGACCCGCCGGGTCGAGGGCCACGCGCTGGACTCTGCGACCAGCCGGCACCTCTTTGAGCGGGACGGGGTCATCCATCATCTCGTTGTTGAGGTCGCGCCGAATCTGTAGTTCTTGGAAGCACACGTGCCCGGCGTCGCCGGGCACGTGTGCTTCCAGTTTCTTTTCTAGGAGGCGAGCGTCCACTCGGTCACCTCGGCCTCGATATCCAGTTCGCCCCGCGCCCGGGCCACCGACACACGGTGATGGCCGTCCTGCACGAAGAAGATCTCGCCCACCCGGATCAGTTGCACTGGCGGCAGCCCGCGGCCTTCTTCGCGGGCAGTGGCGACCCGCATCCAGCGCTGTTCGGTGTGCGTTTCGATGGGATGGAAGCCGGCATCAAAATCGCGCTGGCGCCCCACGCTCCCGCGGATCTGGCCCAGGTTGACGGTCTGCGGCCGGGCCGAGGATCGCGCGGCCACCGGGCGGCCGGCCACGTAGGCGTCCAAGTTGAGGAGCTGGCCGCCGTTCCGGCGGGGCGTCAAAGCCGTCCACCAGGCGCCGATCCGCCCCTTCAATTGCGCCTCGCGATACAGATTGCGCGCCATCCGGCTGGTGCGGTATTCCGCGCCGAACTGCGGGCTGCGCCCATAGGCGTTCTTGAGCAGGAAAGTGGTTGTGTCGATCATGGCGCTCCTCGTGTTTGCTGTCTCCTGCAATCACGGTAGCCCTCGACCGGCACCTGGGCGTTACCCCCGGCGTTACGAACAGCGTTACTTTTTCTTTTCATAACCAATTGCAGGAGAACGAGAGAACGGGAGAGGACATGTTTTCCTCCCGTTCTCCCGTTCTCCTGCAAAGTGCTTTGCGCGTAGCGGGTACGGCGGGCTCTAGCCGGAGAACAGCGGACTCTGCAACAGCCATGTCCGCCGGGGGTGTCACTGCCGAAAAGTACAATGACCATGTCGCATGGCAGACTTGAAGCTCTTCCTGTTTGGAACGCCCAGGCTCGAGCGTGGCGGCGAAGCCATCGACCTTGAAACCCGCAAGGCGACGGCGCTGCTGGCGTATCTGGCGGTCAGCGGCCTGGGGCATACCCGCGAGGCCCTGGCCGGGATGCTCTGGCCGGACTTCGATCAGTCCCGAGCCCTGGCCAACCTGCGCCGCACGCTATGGGCGCTCAACAAGTCGAAGGTTGGCGATCTGATCGAGGCCGACGGCGAAACGGTCCGGCTGAATCCCAGCGCCGGCGTGTGGGTGGACGCGCGCGAGTTCGAGGCGCGCCTGGCGGAACGCCGGACGCACGGACATGCGGAAGCCGAAACCTGCCCGGCCTGCCTGCCGCTTCTCGTTCAGGCCGCCGAGCTGTATCGCGCTGATTTCCTGAGCGGGTTCGCCCTGCGCGACAGCGCCGCCTTTGAGGAATGGCAGTTCTTCCAGGCCGAGCGATTGCGCCGCGACATGGCCGGGGCGCTCGAACGTCTGGCCCTGCTTTCGAACGAACGGGGCCAAGCCGGCGATGCGATTGGCTACGCCCGGCGCTGGCTGGCGCTTGACGCACTGCAGGAGGCCGCGCAGCGCTGCCTGATGCGGTTGTATGCCCAAACCGGTCAGCGCAGCGCCGCCCTGCGCCAGTACCAGGAGTGCGAGCGCCTGCTGCGCGAGGAGCTGGGCGCCGCCCCCCAGCCGGAGACGACCGTGCTGTATGAGCAGATCCAGGCCGGAGGGCTGGCCGGATCCCCTGCCGCCGCAACGCAGGCGGCGGCCCCCGACAGCCCGCCGCGGCACAACCTGCCCGCCCAGCTCAGCAGTTTTGTCGGCCGCGAGCGCGAACAGGCCGATATTGCCCAACGTCTCCAGTCAAACCGTTTGGTGACCCTGACCGGCCCGGGCGGCAGCGGCAAGACCCGCCTGGCGTTGCGGGCAGCCGAGGCGCTGGTTGAGGCCTATCCAGACGGGGTCTGGCTGGCCGAGTTGACCCCCCTATCCGACCCGGCCCTGATTCTCCCGACGATCGCGGCGGTCTTCGGCGTGCGCGAGGCGGCCGGCCGGCCGCTTCTGGATGGGCTTATCCGGCACCTGCGCGACCGGCAGACGTTGCTCATGCTGGACAACTGCGAGCACCTCATCGAGGCCAGCGCGCGGCTGATCGAGGCGCTCCTGCGCGGCGCGCCGCGCCTGCATGTGCTGGCCACCAGCCGCGAGCCGCTCGGCTTGTCCGGTGAGAGCGTCTGCCGCGTCCCCTCCCTGTCGCTGCCCGAGGCCGGCGCGCTGGCGCTCGAGCAGCTCGCCCGGTCCGAGGCGGGCCGCCTGTTTGAGGCGCGCGCGGCCGACGTCAAATCCGGGTTCACTCTGTCCGAGGCGAACGCCGCCGCCGTCGCCCAGATCTGCCAGCGCCTGGACGGCATTCCTCTCGCGCTGGAACTGGCCGCGGCCAGGGTCCGGGTCATGCCGCCTGAACAAATCGCGGTCCGCCTCGATGACCGCTTCCGCCTGCTCACCGGCGGGAGCCGAACCGCCCTGCCGCGCCAGCAAACGCTGCGCGCGCTCATCGACTGGAGCTGGGATCTGCTCCTGGAGCCAGAGCGGTCGGCGCTGCGCAGGTTGTCTGTTTTCGTGGGCGGGTGGACGCTCGAGGCGGCCGAGCGGGTCTGCGCGAGCGGTGATCTCGAGGGCGCCACGATCCTCGACACACTCACCCGCCTGGTCGACAAGTCGCTCGTGTTGGCCGAAGAGCAGGATGGGCGCGAGCGCTATCGGATGCTGGAGACGATGCGCCAGTATGCCCGCGAAAAGCTTCTCGAGTCGGGCGAATCCGGGCAAGTTCGCGACCGGCACCTGGAATTCTTCGTCGTGCTGGGCGAAAACGGTGACGCCGGATTGCACGGCCCGGAGGAAACGGCGTGGCTCAGCCAGCTCGAAACCGAGCACGCCAATCTGCGCGCGGCGCTGGAGTGGTCGCTCGATGGCGGGCTGACCGGCGCCGAGACCGGGCTGCGCCTGTGCGGCGCGCTGGGCCAGTTCTGGAACGTGCGCGGGCACTGGACCGAGGGCTTGGCCTGGCTCACCCGTGTGCTGGCCCGGCCCGAGACCGCCGGGCCCACGCTGACGCGGGCCAAGGCGCTCAACGCCTCCGGCTTCCTTGCCTATTGCCTGAGCGACTATGCGGCGGCCCAGCGGCGTTACGAGGAAGCCCTATCGATCTGGCGCGCCCATGCTCCGTGCGCCGATCATGCGACGGCCCTGCGCATCCTGGGTGCGGTGCTGTCGAATGGCGGTCGAAGCGCGGCCGGACGCGCCCCACTGGAAGAGAGCCTGGCCATGTCCCGGGCGCTGGGCGACGACGAGGGCGTGGCCTGGACCTTGTTGGACATCAGCGAGCAATCCCTCAACCGCGCCACGACGGAGGCCGGCCGCGTCCAGGCCATCGCCACCCTGGAGGAGAGCCTCGGGCTGCATCGCAGATTGGGAAACTTGAACGGCGTTTCAGTCGTTCTGACGACACTGGCCTCGACCGATCTGCACTTTGGCGATCTGGAGGAAGCCGGCGCGCGCTACGGCGAGAGTCTGGCGATCGGCCGCCGGATCGGCAATCGACGCACGATGTCGCTGGCGTTGATCGGTCTGGGAAATGTGGCCGCCGTGCGGGGGGAGCACGCCAGCGCCGAACGCCTGCTTTCAGAGAGCCTGCCGATGATCGATGGGCTCGGACAGCGGGCGCTCGTCGCCGACACGCTGCTAAGCCTGGGCTGGATCCACACGGCCAGGGGCGAGCTGGAGACAGCCGCCGAACGGATTGCGGCCGGACACGCGCTGATCAACGAAATCGGCGATGGGCGTGGGCTGAGCTACGCCAACCACTGCCAGGGTCAACTCCTCTATTACCAGGGGCAATTCCAGGCCGCTCGGGGACTGCTCCAGGAAAGCCTCGCCCAGGCCCGCGAAACCGGCGCCTGGTGGCTGCCGCCCTTGTCGTTGAGTCTGCTGGGCTGGATGGCGCATCGGGCGGGCGACAGCGCGGCGGCGCTGGCGATGTTGCGGGAAAGTCTGGTCCTGCTGCGTGAGCGGCACCGCAAAACGGAATACTCCTTAGCACTTGAGCGCTGGGCGGGCGCGTCGGCCGGCGCAGGCATGTGTGTTCGGGCGGCGACCGTCCTCGGGGCCGCGGATGCGTTGCGCGAAGCGATGCGCTCGCCCGTCGCGCCGGTCGAACAAAAGGACCGTGAGCGCACACTCGCCGACGTGCGCGACCATCTGGATCCGTCCGACTTTGCCCGGGCCTGGGCCGAAGGGCGCGCGATGGCGCTCGAGGACTGGACGAAGGTCATCGATTTTGCGCTGGGCGGATAGGGCGCCAAAAACCCAATTTGCGTTGGACAATCCGGGCCGGGTCCGGCGCATCGCCTGCCTCGATGGCCAGGCCCAGTTGCTCGGCAGCGCCTGTGTCGATCCCGCGGCCTGACGACCGTGTTTGTCGTGCGCAATGGCGCAGGGCCCCCAATTTTCGGGATACACTACTCGCTGGGTAGACAAATCCGCGCTTCCGGCTCCCCACGATGCGCCGCCCGGAACGCGCTATCGCCCGAACAAGATCATGCTCAATAACGTTTCCTCACCGTATCGCGTCGCCATCTGCACCGGCGGCGGCGACGCCCCCGGCCTGAATGCCGTCATCCGCGCGGCAGTACTCTCGGCGCTCAATCGTGGTTGGGAGTGCTATGGCATCCGCGACGGTTTCGCTGGCTTGCTGGCCCCCAAGAACTATCCGCATGGCGGCGTCGTTCCCCTGACCCGTGACTCGGTCCGCGGCATCACCAGCCTGGGCGGGACCATCATTGGGACCACCAATCGCGGCAATCCGTTGCGCTATCCCACGGTTGGCCCGGACGGCAAGAAGTTCGAGCGAGATCGGACGGACGAGCTGGTCAATGGCCTGGCGGTGCACGGCATCGACGCGCTGATCTCAATTGGCGGCGACGGCTCGATGGAAATCGCGGCGGCGCTGGCCAAGAAAGGCGTCAAGGTGATCGGCGTGCCGAAAACCATTGACAATGACCTCGAGGGCACCGACGCGACCTTCGGTTTTGACACGGCCGTGGCTTTTGCGACGGACTGTTTCGACCGGCTGCAGACCACCGCCCAGGCCCATCAGCGGGTCATGGTTGTCGAAGTGATGGGACGTTATGCGGGTTGGATTGCGCTGCATTCGGGGATTGCCGGAAGCGCAAATGTCATCCTCATCCCCGAGATTCCCTTTGACATTCACAAGGTTGCCGAGAAGATCCACCAGCGCGAGCAGAACGGGCGGCCGTTCACCATTGTCGCCGTGGCGGAGGGCGCGTGCCCGATCGGGGGCGGCCTATCTGTCCTCGAGAAAGAAATGGGTAAGGCTGAGCGCCTGGGCGGAGTGGGTGAGAAAGTCGCCGCCGATCTGCAGGCCATGACCGGCCGGGAGACCCGTTTGGTGGTGCTGGGCCATCTGTTGCGGGGCGGCACGCCTACGGCTGCCGATCGCCTGCTGGCGCTGCGGTTCGGCGCTGCCGCGATCCGGGCCCTGGCTGAAGGCCAGAGCGGGGTCATGGTCGCGCTCAATCCGCCAACCGTGAACTACATCCCGCTGGAAGAAGCCACCAAGCGCTTGAAGACCGTCCCGCCGGATTGCGACACCATGCTGTCGGCCCGCGAAATGGCCATCTGCTTCGGGGACTAGCTGCCAGAAACGACGGGCTCCGCCCCCGGCGTATGCCGGGGCGGGGCATGTCGCCTCTGGACAGTTTCGCCCATGCGATATGACATCCGGCCGTGCCTGACCGACGATGATTTCTGGCGCGCGCGCCAGTTCCTGCGCGACGCGTATCTGGCCAATGGCCGGCGCGACCGCTGCTGGCAGACCTTTCGTCTCGACTACTGGCGCTGGCACGGGCTCGAGAATATTGTGCGCCGGCCGCTTCAGGAGTTTCTGTTTCTGTGGGAGGCCGAGGACGGCCGCCTTGCGGCGCTTCTGAATGCCGAGGATAAGGGCGAGGCATTCCTGAACGTCCATCCGGCCCACCGCAACGAGGCACTCGACCGAGAGATGATCCACGCGGCAGAGGAGCTTCTGACTGCCAGGACGCCCGAGGGAGGCAATACCCTCACCGTCTGGTGCCACAGCGACGAGGCCGCGCGCCAGGCGCTGCTCCGCGATTTGGGCTACGTCCGAGGCGATTGGCCCGAGTATCAGCGCTATCGGCCCGCGTCTTTGCCGATACCTGATGTGTCCGTCCCGGCTGGCTATGCTGTGCGCGCGCTGGGCGACACCGCGTCCGATTCGATCGAACGCGAGCGCCGGAGCTGGGTGTCGTGGCGGGCCTTTCATCCCGACGCGCCCGATGACCAGTACGCCCGCGATGGCGGCGCCTGGTATCGCAACATCCAGCGCGCGCCGCTGTACAGGCGCGATCTCGACCTGGTGGTCGTCGCCCCCGACGGGGCGCACGCCGCCTTCACCACGGTCTGGTTTGACGACGTGACGCGTTCCGGCGCATTTGAGCCGGTTGGGGTCGCGCCGGAGCACCAGCGCCTGGGATTGGCAACAGCGGTAATGACTGAGGCGCTGCATCGTTTGCAGCGCCTCGGAGCGACCCAGGCGACGGTAAGCGCGTATTCGGCCGCCGCCAATGGTTTGTACGCCTCAGTGGGTTTCACCGATTTTTGCCTGCTCGAGCGCTGGGTAAGGTCCTGGTGAGATGGGCTGCGGTATCCTGTCCCTCCCGTGAAGCCTCGCACTCCCCCATTGCCCCGCAGCCGGGACCTGGGCGATCTGCTCCATCAGCATGGCCTGCGCGCCACGCCGCAGCGACAGATCGTCTACGACGCCCTGAGCGGGCGGGCTGGCGCCCATCTGACCGCCGACGCCATCTACGCCCGGGTGCGCCGAAAGACGGCCGGGATCGACCGGGCCACGGTCTATCGCACGTTGTATTTCTTGCGCGACCTCGGGCTGATCAGCCAGTCCGAGATCGACGACCAGCGCGTATTTGAAGTCATCGGCGAGCGCCCGCATCACCACCTGGTCTGCCAGAATTGCGGCACAACGGTTGTTCTTGACGATGCCCCCGTCGCCGCCTTTGTGCGGGCGGTCCGGCGCCAGGCGGACTTCGCCATCTCGACCCCGCATCTCGTCCTGACCGGCCTGTGCGCCGCATGCCAGCGCGCCGCGTCCCCGGCGAAAAAATAGCGCCGGTCACGGCGATCCGTTGAGGCGGATTCCCCGCGTCGACGCGCGCCGGCGCGGGGAATATCGCCTCCAATCAACGAATTGGTGAGCGGCTCCTGAGAACGGCTGAAACTGAGAAGCTTGTTAGCGCCGTTGCGAATTGTCGCAATAAGGATTTCGGGGCGATAATCCAAACTTACAGAAGTGGCGCAATTGGTTTGCGCTGTTGCTATTGTCCAAGGAATCAATATGTTGAGCAAGCCCGCTGAAATGCATATCCCCGACGGCTTCTTGTCCGTGGGTGTTTCGATTGCGCTGTGGATCGTCGCCCTGATTTTCATCGCGATCTCGTTGCGCAAGGTCAACCAGTCCCTGGGCGAGCGCCAGGTGCCGCTGATGGGCGTGCTGGCGGCCTGCATCTTCGCCGGCCAGATGCTCAACTTCACCGTCGCTGGCGGCACTTCGGGCCATCTCATGGGCGCGGCCTTGGCCACCATCCTGATCGGGCCGTGGGCGTCGATTCTGGTGATGACCTGCGTGGTTGGCGCCCAGGCCCTGCTGTTCCAGGATGGGGGACTGCTCGCGTTGGGCGGCAACATCGTCAACATGGGCATCATTGGTTCGTTCGTGTCGTATGGCATCTTCACGGTTATCAAGCGCCTGGCAGGCGAGCGGCGGGTGGGCGTCTTTCTGAGTGGCTTTACAGCGGGGTGGACGTCAATCGTGGTGGCCGCGCTTGCGGTCGCGCTGCAGCTGGCAGCGTCGGGGACCACAACGGCCAACATCGCAGTCCCAACCATGGGCGTTGTGCATATGCTGATCGGCATTGGCGAGGGCCTCATTACGGTTGGCGCGCTCTCCGTGGTCTATGCCGCCCGGCGTGACCTCGTGACCGGAGATGCGCCCGCCAAGGGCGGCAATCGCGGCCTGGTCATCGGTGGCGTCCTGATTGCGGTTCTGCTGGCGGTCGCATCTCCGCTTGCGTCGGCTTTCCCGGACGGCCTCGAGTGGGTGGCCGAACAGCAGGGCTTCCTCGATAAGGCCCAGGGGCCGGCCTTCGAACTGTTTCCTGATTACGTTGTGCCGGGCATACAGAATGAGGCTCTGGCGACGATTGCCGCCGGGTTGCTGGGTATGCTGATCGTCCTCGGCGCGGCCAGCGCTCTGGCCTGGTCGCGCCGCAAGCGCGCAACGCCGAGCGTCTAGGATCTTTTTGGCCGGGCCGAAGTTCATGCATCTTCACTATCTCGATCCGTATCAACCGCGCGACAGCGTCGTCCACGCCCTCGATGCGCGCATCAAGCTAAGCCTGGCGGTCGCCTTCATCCTTGTTGTGGCGTTGATGCCGATGGGCGCGTGGGCGTTGTATGCGCTGCTCCTGGCGCTTTCGCTGTCGGTGATTGTGCTGTCGGAACTGGGTGTCGGGCCGGTGCTCAAGCGCTCGGTTTTGGCCCTGCCCTTTGTGTTGGCGGCCGCTCCGCTGCTGATCACCGGTGGGTTACCAACACTCGTTACGCTCCCGATCGGCGGCGGCATTCCGATCAGCGCCCCCGGCGCGGCGCGCTTTGCCAGCATCGCCATCAAGTCCTGGCTGTCGCTCCAGATGGCGATTGTGCTCGCCTCGGCCACCTCCTTCCCCCAGCTGCTGCTGGCCATGCGCGCGTTGCGGGTGCCCAAGCTCTTCGTCGCCACCTTCGGCCTGATGTGGCGCTATCTGTTCGTTCTGGCAGATGAAACCCAGCGCATGCTCCGCGCGCGGGCCGCCCGCAGCGGGGTGTCGGGTGAGCCCGGCCGCAAAGTCGGTGGGAGCGTGATCTGGCGAGCCCGGGTCGCAGGGGCGATGGCGGGGAGCCTCTTCCTGCGCGCAATCGAGCGCGGCGACCGGATCTATCTGGCCATGGCCTCGCGCGGCTACGACGGCGAGATCCGTTCCTTCCCCATGCCCGTCATCCCGCGCGCGCAATGGGTCGTCTTGTTTGCTGCCTTTTTCGTCCTGGCGCTTTTGCTGGGCTTGTCCCTCGTGTTCTGAATCCGCCTTTGGCGGAACGCAACTTTGGAATAACCGTGCATCATCGAATTGAAATTGAAGACGCCGCTTTCGCATACCCCGACGGGCAGGAGGCGCTCCGCGGCGTGTCGCTGAAGATCGAGGCGGGTGAGAAGGTGGCTTTGGTCGGCCAGAACGGGGCCGGCAAGTCCACCCTCATGCTTCACCTGAACGGCATCCTGCGGCCTCGCAGCGGGAGCATCCAGGTGGCCGGGATGGACGTCAACGACAAGACCCTCTCGCGCGTGCGGGCGGCGGTCGGGCTGGTGTTCCAGATGCCGGATGATCAGCTATTCTCGCCCACTGTGTTTGACGACGTGGCTTTTGGTCCGATCTATCAAGGCTTGACCGAGGCCGAAGTGCGCAAGCGGGTGGATGCCGCCCTGGCCGATGTGGGCATGGGCGGTTTTGGCCCGCGCGTGTCGCATCACCTCAGCATTGGGCAAAAGAAGCGGGTCGCCATCGCCTGTGTGCTGGCCATGCAGCCGGAAATCCTGGTCCTGGACGAGCCAACGGCCGGCCTCGATCCGCGCTCACGGCGCGGGCTGATCCACCTGCTCGATGCGCTGCCCCAGACGATGCTGGTCTCGACCCACGATCTGCCAATGGTGCGCGAGCTGTTCCGCCGGACCGTGGTGATGGACAACGGCCTGATCGTCGCCGATGGCTCGACCGCGGACATCCTCGGCGATACGGCGCTTCTGCATCGTTACGGGTTGGAGTAGTGCACAGGGATAATGGCTCCCTTATCCACGGTTGTCGCCCAGCTTCACGCCGCGGCCAATCCAGCTAATCGCGCCGAAATGGCCCGGGTTGGCATCGTTGGCGCCCAGCGCCTGGGCGTGTCGGTGCCCGCGATGCGCCGGATTGCCAAGGCGATTGGACGCGATCATGCGCTGGCCCTGGCGCTGTGGAAAACCGGCATCGCTGACGCGCGGATTGTCGCGTCGATGATCGCTGATCCGGCGAAACTCAGCGAGCGCGACATGGAGGCCTGGGCCCTGGATTTCGATTCCTGGGACGTGGTTGATCAGGTGTGCAGCAACTTGTTTGACAAGACGCCCTTTGCGCGGCGCAAGATTCAAGAGTGGTCGACACGCAGCGAGGAGTATGTCAAACGCGCGGCCTTTGTCCTGATCGCCTGCGTGGTGTGGCATGACAAGAACGCGCCCGACGCCGAGTTCATCGCCTGGCTCCCGTTGATCGCTGGCGCCGCCAGCGATGAGCGCAACTTCGTGCGCAAGGCGGTGAACTGGGCGCTGCGCAATATCGGAAAGCGAAATGCGGCCCTGAATCGAGCCGCCGTCAGCACGGCTGAGCAGATCCAGCGGCAGGATTCGAAGGCGGCCCGCTGGATTGCCGCCGACGCTTTGCGCGAGTTGCGCAGTGACGCCGTCCGGCAGCGGCTTGCAAAGTAGAATCGACTGCGCTTTCGGAGGTGATACATGGCTTCTGTTCGTTATCTTGTGCGCGATGTGGATGCGGCGTTGAGTTTTTACGCGATGCTGGGCTTTGCCCTCGATGAGCGCTGGGGGCCGCCTTTTGCGATCGTCAAGCGCGATGATCTGCGCCTGTGGCTGAGCGGGCCGGGAACCTCTGCTGCAAAGCCGCTGGCCAGCGGCGCGCAACCGGCGCCCGGCGGATGGAATCGGTTGGTGATCGAGGTCGCTGATCTGGACGCGACCCTGGCCGCGCTGACAGCGGCGGGCGCGCATTTCAGGAGTGATCCTATCGCCGGGCCGGGCGGGCGCCAGGTCCTGGTGGATGATCCGTCGGGCAATCCGATCGAACTGTTTGAGGCGCGTGGATAGGACCTCGACCGCCGAGCGACGCGATAAATCCTGACTTGCGCTGGCGGGGCATATTCCGCATCCCCACCGCTCGCAAGGTGGGCGGCGACTACACGGCCGGGGCGTTCTTTGTCACGTGGTGTGTCAAGGGTCGCGTGGAGTGCCTGGCCCGCATCGACGAGGGTCAATCATTTCCAACCTCGGTTGGCATGATTGTTGATGACGAATGGCACAAGACCGCCATCGTTCGCCCGAACGTGACATTGGATGCGTGGGTGGTGATGCCCGACCACGTCCACGGGATTCTCATCCTGCATGATGCCGAAGCGACGGCCCACCGGGAGGTGACGGCCCACCGGGAGGAGGAGACGGCCCACCGGGAGGAGGAGACGGGCCCGTCACGGTTGCTGGCTGGGTCGTTGGGCGCAATCATCGGCCAGATCAAATCCATCGCCACGAAACGCATTTGGGCCGCGGGCTTTCCCGCATTCGAATGGCAGGCCCGGTTTCATGACCGCATTCTGCGGAACGAGAAGGCGCTTATGGCAGCGCGCCAGTACATTCAGGACAACCCGGCCGAATGGGAGCGTCATCGCGACAACCCCGACGGTCCCATGCGGTGACCCGTAGAGCCGGCCCGGCGGGCCGGCTCCAGCGCGGCAGGGGCGCGCGATGGTCCCGCGGAGTACGTAAGGCACGGGGGAGCCGGCTCCAGCGCGGCAGGGGCGCGCGATGGTCCCGCGGAGTACGTAAGGCACAGGGGAGCCGGCCCGCCAGGCCGGCTCTACGGGGCATCCAAAAACGTGCGCGGGGCGCCAAAGGCATGCGCGATGCGGCGCATCTCGTCCTCGCTCAGACAATCGGCCGGCTCGCCGCTGAGCAGGTTCATGTACTCGTAGCGGGCCGCGGTCTCGGCATACTCGATCAGATCCGCCGCGCGCTTGACCGACACGGGTGAGCGGGCCATCACCCCGTGCTTGCTCCAGATTGCCAACGGATGCTCAGCCAGCGCCTCGACGTTGGCGGCCATGAGCTCAGCTGAGCCAGGCAGCATGAACGGAATGCTTCGCACCCCCATCGGCAACTGGATGATCAACTCGGGCTGCCAGCGCAGCAGCCGCCGATTCAGGGTCGCCTCATCGCGATACCGGGCGATGTGGCTGAGAAAGGTGAGGTGTTGCGGCTGGGCGTGCACCACCGCATGAAAATTGGTCTGGCTGCGCTGAATCTGATCGGCGTGCACGGCCAGATGCGAGTTGAATTCGCTGGTCAACCGGGCGAAGGCCCGTCGCGGCGAGGTGTGCAGCGTGCCGCTTGCGCCGCCCTCGCCGACCACCAGCACGCCAACGTTGGCGGCCGGGTCGTGGATGATCTCGCGCAGGCGCCGGCCGGATCCGGTGACCAGGAACGCCCAGCCGGCCAGGTGCGGCGCGGTCTGGGGCAGGGGAAGGGTCTCGGAGATCGGGAATTGCCGGCGCGGCTCGATCGGCCAGCCCACGCCCAACGAGATATTGCCGGCTGCGCCCTCGCTCGCGTTGATCTCGGACAGGCGGCTGCCCGCCTCGCCCATCATCGTCAACAACTCAACCAGTTCAGGGTAGGGAGCTTCGATTGACATGAATCCTCCGCGCTTATTTGACCACAAACGCGTATGCGCCGGCCTCCAGTGCGTAGATCGCCTGTGTGGCGTTGCGCGCGACGAGCGCGCCGCCGTCGGCGCTGATCGCGGCGTTCTCCCTGGCCGGCACGTGCGCGAGCGCGGTCGAGTTCGGCGGCACCACGACCCGCCAGCGCCAGACCGCCCCGCGGGCGCGCCAGGCGCTCTCGATCCGGCCATACGGCCCGTCCAGGTGGGCGGTCACGGCGGTGAGCCCGCCGCCAGGCTGCGGCCGGAACACGATGCGCTTGAAGCCGGGCTGCGTCTCGTCCACGTCGATTCCAGCCGCCACCGCATACAGCCAGGCCCCGATCGCGCCATACGCATAGTGGTTGAACGAATTCATGCTCGGGGTCTGGAACCCCTTATCCTTTGTCCAACCGTCCCAACGCTCCCAGATCGTCGTCGCGCCCTGGGTGACCGAGTACAGCCACGACGGC
>Ga0209582_1000965_pt1 | contig 15329 bp, 13 predicted proteins | sample KloWWTmetKNB5Kit_FD_187176 | JGI IMG/M metagenome (GOLD analysis project Ga0209582, IMG submission 187176) | Active sludge microbial communities from Klosterneuburg, Austria, studying microevolution and ecology of nitrifiers - Klosterneuburg... | ecosystem: Engineered > WWTP > Aerobic digester >...
TAAAGAGCAACGAACGCGCCGCCGAAGCAGTGGCGGACCAAGCGAGCACCCGTGCCGAAGCTGATGACCTTGCGAAACAGGTTTCCAAATTGAAAGGTGACCTTCTTACTCAACCGGACCCCGAACTGGAAAAGGAACTTGCTCGGGCGACCAAGGACAAGGACAACGCCGAGAAGCGAAATGCCAAGGCGATCGATACCCAACAGGACATGACCAAAAAGGCCGAGGAACTTGCTTCAACTGTCAAGAAGAACCTGGCCCAGCAAGCCACCACGCAGGATGCGATCGCCAAGCAAGAGGTGCTCGTGAAGGCGTTGAAGGACAAATTCACCGAGATCCGTTAGTCGCGATCTACCTTGCGGCAGCCACATGAACGCCCGCCGCAATGCCTTGCTGTTGTTGCACCTCACGGTGTTCATCTGGGGTTTTACCGGCATCCTTGGCAAGCTGATCCAGCAAAGCCCTGTACACATGGTGTACACGCGAACGGCGATCGCAGCTGCGGGTTTGGCGGTCATCGCTCTGTGGAAACGCCGGTCCCTTTCGCCCGCGACACCGGACCTGAAGCACTACCTTCTCACCAGCCTATTGATCACGGCACATTGGCTCACGTTCTTCTGGGCGATCAAGATCAGCACGGCCTCCATTGCAGCGGCTTGCCTTAGCACCAGCACGGTGTTCACCGCCCTGTTGGAACCCTTCTGGTTCAAGCGGAAGCTCCGGGCCTACGAACTGGTTCTTGGCGCAGTGGTCATGGCCGCTCTGGTGTTGATCTTCGGATTGGAGGTCGGGTATCGTGAAGGTATCATCATTGCAACGGTCAGTGCGCTCTTCAGCGCGTGGTTCAACATCGTGAATGCGGTTCTGGTGAAACGTGACAGTGCTATGCGGATCGGTTTCTACGAAATGGTGGGTGCTGTGGTCGTGCTCGGGGGCTACCTCTTCCTCACCAATGATCTACCGCCACCGCTTTGGGAATTGCCTTCCAGCGACATCGTGTACCAGTTGATACTGGGCCTCGTGTGCACCTCGTTCGCATTCGTGGCCGGCATTGCGGTCATGCGCCAGCTCTCGCCGTTCACTGTGGTACTTACCGTGAACTTGGAACCGGTCTATACCATTCTCATCGCATTGCTGATCTGGGGTTCCGAAGAGAAACTGCGCACCGGTTCATACCTCGGTTTTGCGCTGATCCTCGGTTGTTTGGTGGTCAATGGCTGGCACCAGAAACGGCTGTCGCGAAGCCAAGTGGTGGAACCTGATCCGCTTTCGCGCGGGTGAACCGGGGTGGACCCGATCTTTGTGGCATGGATAAGTTGAAAGGCCTGATCTTTATGATCGTTGCAGGGCTGTTGGTGTTCTTCATTACGCGTTCCGTTTACGAACCGGAACCAGCAACAGAACAGGTGAATGCAACCGTGCTATTGGAGCGTGTAAGGCCCGTCTTGAAATTGATCACCGTGGAGGGCGACTTCAACGAGGTCTATTCCTATCAAAGTGCCGAAGCATTGTTCAGCTGGCTGAAGGACTTATCACCCTTCCAGAAGAAAGCCATGCTCCGTTTGCAGGCCAAGGTCAGTGTTGGTTATGATCTCGAGGGCATGCACTTGGAAGTGGATGAGGCTACGCATACCGTACACGTGAACGGACTCACCAAACCAACGATCCTTTCCATTGATCACGAGGTGGATTATTACGACCTTGATGCTGGGACCTTCAATCCATTCACCGCTGCCGATCTGACCCGTATGGAGGCAGATGCAAAGGCACAGATCCGTACCAAGGCTCTTCAAAGTGACCTCTTCGAACGCGCAGAGGAACAGCGCGGGGCCATGTTCAATGTGATCCGCACCATGGTCGAAAGTGCCGGGTGGAAATTCGATGATGGCACCACACCGGTCGATGGCCGAAACCGTTTGAAGAGTTGACCGTTCCGCCGAACCGCGTTCCGATAACTTTGCCCGCACATGGCAGCACCTACTATTCTGGATCCGAGGACATATTGCCCCTCGTTAACGCAATACGAACGTTGGCGCACTCGTGTGGTTAAGGTTGGTGATGTGGGCATCGGTGGCGCAGAGCCGATCCGGGTGCAAAGCATGACCACCACCGATACCATGGACACGGCAGGTACTGTTGCGCAGAGCATCCGCATGATCGAAGCGGGTTGCGAACTCGTTCGGATCACAGCGCCCAGCAAAAAGGAAGCGGAGAATTTGGCGGAGATCAAAAAGCAGTTGCGTGCGAAGGGTTATGCGGCACCTTTAGTTGCTGATATCCACTTCACCCCGAATGCTGCGGAGATCGCTGCGCGGATCGTGGAAAAGGTGCGTGTGAACCCGGGGAACTATGCCGACAAGAAGAAGTTCGACGTGCGCGAATACAGCGATGCGCAGTACGAGTCGGAACTGGAACGGATCCGCGAACGCTTCACGCCTTTGGTGCGTATTTGCAAGGAGGAAGGGACCGCCATGCGGATCGGTACCAACCACGGTAGCCTAAGTGATCGCATCCTGAACCGGTATGGCGACACACCGCAAGGCATGGTGGAAAGCGCCTTTGAATTCCTGCGCGTCTGCCGCGATGAGAACTACCACGAGATCGTGTTGAGCATGAAGGCCAGCAACGTGCAAGTGATGGTGCAGGCCTACCGTTTGCTCGTACACCGCATGATGCACGAAGGTTGGGACTACCCCTTGCATTTGGGCGTAACCGAAGCTGGTGATGGCGAAGATGGTCGGGTGAAAAGTGCTGCGGGCATCGGTGCGTTGTTGGAAGACGGTCTCGGCGATACCGTGCGCGTGAGCTTGACCGAAGAGCCGGAATTTGAGATCCCCGTGGCACGTGAACTCGTGGATCGCTACGCGAATAGATCGGGCCATGCACCGATCCCATCAGTCGTTCATCTGCCCATCGATCCGTACACGCATGAACGCAGGCACACCCGTGAAGTGATCAATTTGGGTGCGCGTCATGTACCTATCGTTTTGGCCGATCTCAGCAGCAAGGACCGGATCACACCGGCCAGCTTGTTCGCTTGGGGTTATCGCTACAGTGTGCCGTTGGACAAGTGGAACATCACCGATCAGGCGTGCGATTACGCGTACATCGGAAAGAATACCATCGACTTCGAGATCCCAGGAACATTGGGCATCATCCAAGATCACGCGACATGGCTCACGAACATGAACAAGGAACGCCATTTCCCTTTTCTACTGGTGAAGGAGTTTGCAGAAGGTGTTGAAATGCATCCCCGCTTCAATTTGGTTTCCACCAAACTCGCAGATCTCGACGCCGCCTTCATTGCCAAGTTGAAAGCGGATCCCTCCGTGGTGCTCCTTATCGATACGGACAACGCGCATGGCATGGCCGAACAACGACGCTTGTTCTTCACCCTGATCGAACAGGAGTGCGCGAATCCAGTGATCATTGGTCGTGTGTATGGCGGCATGAACAAGGATCAGCTTGTCCTGCACAGCAGTACCGACATGGGCCCCTTGTTCCTGGATGGTTTCGGCGATGGCATCTTTCTGGCGGATACGGATGGCGGTCGCGAAGACCTCGTTTGCCGCACGGCGTTCGGCATTCTGCAAGCTACACGCACACGCACCAGCAAGACCGAATACATCAGTTGTCCGAGCTGTGGTCGTACGCTCTTCGACCTACAAGAGACCACTGCGAGGATCCGCGCACGAACAAGTCACTTGAAAGGAGTCAAGATCGGGATCATGGGCTGCATCGTGAATGGCCCCGGTGAAATGGCCGACGCCGATTATGGCTACGTGGGTACCGGTGTCGGCGTGATCACTCTGTACAAGGAAAAGGAAGTGGTCAAGCGCAACGTGCCCAGCGCCAATGCCGTAGATGAGTTGATCGAGCTGATCAAACAACATGGGGATTGGGTGGAGATGCCTTGAAAGGAGCAACAGTTCATCGCGACAATCCCTTCGGTAACTTCATGCGTTTGTCACTGAACATGCCGATCCATTGCAGGCTCACTTCCATGCCGCCGCGATAGCTCGTTTGTGCGCGTAGTTTGCTGATGTTGATGTCGTAGCTCAACCCGGCCATCAACTTGCGCTTCCATTCCAATTGCACAGTGGGAACAACGGCATCCTTGTACCGATAGAAACAACCGAAGTAGACGGCAGAAGAATTCTTGTCGGTCGTGTACCTACTGTCCACACCTATCCTTCGGTGTATCAAGCCACCCACGTTGATCTCGCGGCTTGCACCTTGCTGCGCCAAGAAGAACTTCGGTAACCATATCCAACGTTCGCCTTCGATCCGCAATTCACCGTGCACCACATATCGGCGCAACAGTCGATCCGCATTCGACCCGAACAACGAGACCCGCGCTTGGTTCAAATGGAACACCGAACCGCCGGCTTTCCAACCGATGCCGTTCTTCAAATCCCCTTTCCCAAGCACCCCCGCACCAAAGTCTGCAAAGGAAGATCTGCTGTTCGCGATGGATTCGTTCGTCGGCAGATCGGGGTTGTACCCTGCGCTATTGTATTGGCTGTCCCACCGCATGCCATCGAGCACTGCACTGCGCTGTCCGTAGCCGCCTTGTAGACCGAATGCGATCAGGCTTTCCTCTCCGCTTTTGATCGCGTAGGAAACACTGAGGTTCGCTTGCGTGTCGCCGAATCGCGTGCTGCCCGCCTTGTCGCTGAAGGCACTGACACCGATACCGAGATAGCGGCCACCGCCTAGTTTTCCAGCAAGGACAGGGAGGTCATAGCTGAACGCACTCGTACGGAACGGACTACCTAAGCTGCGCCATTGTTCGCGGTGGATCAGGACCAGCCGTTGATCACCTTCAATATCACCGGCGTTCGCTGGATTGATCACGAGCGGCGCGTTGTAGAATTGCCCGAAGTGGACGTCTTGTCCGAAGAGGAATATGCCAAAGAGAATTCCTGATACAAGTAACGCAATGCGAAGCATGATCGGTCCGTCCTTCGATATATTCATCGTTCCGGTCATCGCACCAACGTGATGTTTCCCGTCTTTTGGATGTCTTCACCCTTTTCGGTACGTGCTACCAAAGTGTAGATGTATACGCCGCTTGCACCTGGCCTTCCGTTCACGATACCGTCCCAACCCTTGTCCACATCGTTCGTGCTGAACAAGGCGGTTCCCCAGCGATCGAACACCACGAATTCCAGTTCGATCACGGTCGGTGCGCGCACGAAGAGTACATCGTTGTTGCCATCGTTGTTGGGACTGAACACATCAGGGATGAACACCGCATCACTGCCGCGAATGCACATGTCCAATGCCATCGAGTCCGCACAATTCCCTTCGTTCCAAACCACCAATTGCACTTGGTAGTAGCCCGCGACACCGTGGTCGTAGTGCGGGTTCGTGCCGAACGAGTAAGGAACTGTGTCCGTGTTCAATACCCAGTATCCATCCACCGCGTTGTTGCTGAGGTCGATGAAGGTGACATCCTTTTGATCGAAGTCCACGCACGATTCATTTGGGTTGGCACTGAAGAGCGCCGTGATCGGCGGCCAGCTCGGCACGCGTACCAAACTGTCCGTGTCACATCCGGTTTCGTTGTTGGTAACAGTTACGAATGCCAATCCACCTGCGGGCAGCGCGATGCTGTCCCCTTGCAATTCGCTTGAACCGACTTCCCAATTGAAGTTGTACGTGCCGCTTCCGGTCACACTTCCCACAACGTAGCCATCATCGCCGTAGCACTGCATGGGCGGGAAGTTGAAGGCCGGTGCGAATGGTGGGTGTACCACGATGGTGATACTGTCCAACACCGGAGCGCTGCATCCATCGGTGGTCATTACCGAGTAGGATGTAGTTGTGGAAGGGGAGACGTTTTGCGTGGAGACGGGGAACAGTCCATGGTCCCATTGATATGTTATGATGGCTTCTGGATCGCCTCCGCTGGTCTGCACTTCGATGGAACTACCGCCACCTGCGCAGATCGGATTGTTCAACACCACCAACTGCGTGGTCAAAGCAGCGTGGTCCGTAAAGCGAAGCGTGTCCGTGCTCAGGCATGCGCCGTAACCGATCGAGTAGATCAGTTCGTAGTCACCATTCGATAATGTTGAAGGATTGAATGTTACCGCGTTGAACCCTGTGAGATCACCGCCGGGAGGAGAGAATGTGATCGTTACATCCACATCGTTCGAGCAGTACATCGGTTGTACACCACCGAGCTGTGCTTGCTGAAAAAGAAGAACCGTAACGGTTACAGAATCGCTGCAACCGGCTGGGGTATCGTAGTGGATCAAGTGATCGCCTTCGCCTGCAGTAGATGGATCGAACAAACCACTTTGATCAACGCCATTTCCGGTGAATGTGGCTCCCGGCGGTACGATCGCGATCGCGAACGGATCCGCGTTACTACATATCGTCATATCGGCAACGTTCAGTGAGGATGGATGCACGATCGCCAACAGTGAGTCGCCGCAGGTGTTCGCATCGAAGTGCAAAGTGTGAACACCGATACCGGCCACTTGTGGATCGAAGTACCAGTCCTCATTGATGTTCTGACTTATTGCGGTCCCGCTCCATGATCCATCCCAAGGTGTGCGGCCGGTGCTTTCGAGATCAAGTTGCAGTGCATCGCTATCCGAACAGAAGTACAAAGTGTCGACATCCAAGGTGGTGTATCCGACCAAGATCCCGATGGTATCCACACAGCCGTTCGGCGCGAAATAGAGCAGTTCATCCCAGCCGTTTCCGGCTTGCACCGGATCGTACGTTCCTGCGGATGCATCGACAATTCCCGCACCGGTCCAATAGCCGCCTAGCGGTATCGCAACCGGATCCAGTGTGATCGGCGCGGGTTGCGACGGACAAGCACTGCGGCTCCTGCCGATGTCGACCGGTTTCACGTGGATGGTGAATTGTTCATCACATCCATGCAGCGCATAGGTCAGGATATGAGTGCCTCCTTCAGCCTCATCAGGATCGAAGGTGCCGCGCAACGAGTCGACGATGCCCGCACCGTACCAACGACCACCCCATGGTTGAACAGGAATATCGAATGGATATGTGCTCTGACAAACCGTATCGAGTTGCGTCTGTCCCGTGATGTTCGCCACGTTGATCGTCTTCGTATCCGAGCACGAACCAGCCGAATACGTGACCACATACGAGCCTTCCGTAGATGGATCGAACACTCCGTTCGCTTGCATGAAGGGCCCGCTCCAAGTACCGCCCTGCGGTGTATTGTCCACGATCATGAAAGGTGCTGTGCCCGGACAAGCCGCTTCGTCGAAACCCGCATCCATGCTGTCCACGAGCAAGATCACCGTGGCTTCGCAGCCACCGGGAATGCCATAGGTCAGCACGTGGTTTCCGGGCCCGGCCGTATCGGGATCGAAGGTCCCGGACAAGCTGTCCAAAATACCCGGTCCGCTCCACCAACCGCCTGGAGGTGTGGCCGAAAGATCGAAGGCATCAAGTGATTGGCATACGTTGGCTGGCGCACCGTTGATCTGCGGATCAAGCACCACGACCGTTCGGCTATGTGTGGCCTGCGCCCCTGTTCCGTTCTCGGTCACCACAACGCTGTAGGTCGTTGTAGTGGTGGGGCACACACTTACAGGACCTTCAACAGGAGCAAGTCCATTGTCCCAGCTGTACGTGTAGCTCAAGCAGCCGTTCACATCCGCGGTCAAGTTCGTGCAAGTCCCTGCGCAGATCGTGTCGTTCGTTGCAAGCAATTCCACTGCAATGGGGCATGAAGCAACTTGCGTGTTAGCCGTCAACGTGAAGAACCATAGTGAATCGCACCGGTCCCGCAAACCGATCCGGAATGACACGGTGTAAGGACAATTCCGGTCGAAAGCAGGAGCAACACCCAAGCGCATGGTCTGTGTTTCTCCGCCTACGCAAGCGAGCGGTGAAGCCGTAGTGACGTTTGGCGCTCCTTCTCCAATGATGGAGAATGCGGCAGGTGAAATTGAATCACACGGGATCGGGTAGCTGAATTGCACACCGAACATACCACTGTTGCATCCAGGTGCAACCGGGATCGACATCACAGGCGGTACGGGTGGGTCAACAATACTGGTCCATTGCGCTTCGAAACCGCAATAGGCTACCGTGGGGTCGCTCACGAAATGCACGGTCAGAATACCGCTCGTGGCAGTGATGGGTGGCGGAGCTGTGGTGCCGGAGTATGCCGGTCCGATCTGTGGGGAGTTGATCGACGGGCCGTTGTGAAAGGTGAGAAAGTCATAACCCTGCTCCAAACAAAAGGTGGGTTGAAAGACCAAGGTGACCTGCGATCCCGCGTCGATGGTGAAGATATAGTCTTCATTGTTCCCATATATCAGCTCGCCGGGTCCAGCTTCGCTATCCAACAGGATCCCCTTGCATATCGTTACAACGGTGTCGCTCATGTTGAATTCCTGCAACACCTGCGCATGCGCAACAGAGGTCAATGTGACCACGGTTACCATTGCGATGTTGCGGATCCTCTTCATGGGCCATGGTCAAAGACTGTCCTGCGGAAGAATGGTGATCGTGGTGGTTACGATCTCGTTGCTCCGGTTCCCAGCGCGATCCACCACGTGGAAGGAATAGGTCATTTGCTCTTCGGTTCCATTGCCCAACAAGAACAAGGGCGAAAGCTGAACTTCGAGTTCTCCCCTGATCGCCAATTCGGTGTCCGGTGGTGAAAGAGGTATGATATGATAGCCATCGGCGGTCTTCAATCGGCTATCCTTCACCCACAGCGAATGATCGTCGGGGTCGGTCTGGCCAAGGTCCCCATCGCCGTCCTCGTATTTGAAGCGTAGTAGAATGGGTTGTTCAAATTCGATCACGGTTGAAGGACCTGCTGAGATCAGTTCAATGGATGGTTCGCGTGGCATGATATCCACTGCTTCCTTCTTGCATGCAATAAGAACACCGATCACCGAAAGCAAGAGTGCGATCTGTTTCATGATGCGATCCGTAACGTGAAGTAGTTCAACATCGGTGCGGTGGTGCCATCGTTGGGGATCTCCGTTGGATCAGGGTGTGCACCATCGTCCACATAAACGCGCACGAAGAGCACTGTTCCAGCGGGGTATGTGCCAAGTGGCAATTGTACCTTGTGCGTGAACGTTGTGGTGGTGTTACCAAAGTCCGGGCCGGACAATGTGCTCGCGCTGCTCAACGCTAGTTCTGGAACGGTTTCGAAACTGCTTGTTGTTGCCACTTTCACCATGTTGTAAGTGAGGGCACTGCTCGTGGTCTCATCATCGGTAAAGGAGAACCAGAGGTCGATGGCGGAACCGGAAACCTCGATCGGCTGCACACCTTCACCATCGCCGCGCGGGAAAGGGTTGCTCGTTGTACCCGCTGAAAAGGCCAGCACACCGGTTACTTGCGGTTCAAGGTTGCCGATCGTTGGTGGGTTGCCGAACATGTCCTTTGCACCCGTTGCGATCCAGTTGTTGATCACCGCACGATAGGCATCCCGGTTCGCAGGCCAGTCGGAATCGTCGGTCAGGTCCAGCGGCATTATCCCCGAGGTGTTCGGCACGAAGACGGTCAATCGTTCATGCAGGAACGATGCGCTCACATCACCCGGTACCACACGGTAGGTGAATGTCTCTTGCGGAGTATTGGCGATGGTCGGGTGAAACACCAACGAATTGTACGCGCTACCGATGGATCGGAATTCCGGTTCGAAGGTTCCGTCGTGGCATCCGCTCAAGGCACAACTGGGCCGAAGGATCCTTTGATGGATCCACGCAAAATTGTCCTGCGGAATGTTTTCCACCGTGGGATTCGAGGAACGACGTTCCAGTTCGTCATACGGATTGGGCGTGTCCTTTTTGCATGCTGCCATGACAAGGATGATGCCTGCTATGATAACCCACGTGTTGCGCATGGCTCAGATCCGATCGAACAAGGATTGGGTTCCGGGTTCCAGGAAGCCCGCGCTCAAGACTTCATTCTTAACACCAAGGATCTCTGCGATCGTGGGTACCACATCGGTCACAATGCCCACTTGGTTGTCTTCGCTTCCGATGCTGAGGTTCGATGGAACATTCGCACCGGCCATCATGCCGAACACGCGCAATGAATTGCTGTCACTGTGATCGAAGGAGTACCAATCATTTTGATCGCGGATCGCGTTGGGTGTCGAATTCCGACCACACTCCGGTATGGCGATGATCACTGTGTTGCCAGCCATTTCAGGGATGTGGTTTTGGATGTGGTCCCACATATGGGCTACTGCATGATCGGCGCGATGGAGTGCAGCGAGGTAGCCTGTGAAGCTGCTGTGACATCCGTCCACACCACTCATGTTCACTACGGTCAGCGCAGGTTTGAACCATTTCATCACCTCACACGCATATCCAACAGTTGTGAGGTCGCCACTGTCCTGTACCGGTGGATGTGCGATGGTTCCGTTGTGCGTCTTGGTGAACATTTCCGACATGAACGCCTTGATGTCCTGCTTCTCTTCCGGCGTGTTCCCGATGCTTGTGGGTACCGACCCCAAATGCTCGAAACTGTTGTCAAGGAAGGATTTCATTTCGTAGATCGGCGCCAACTGGTCTTGCGGGTGATACACCTTGGCATCGGAGAGGTACTGATCCCCTGCAGGACCGAACGTGACGTTCGGAGCGAAGAAGTTCGCGCCGTATTGCGCGCCATAGTTCGGATGGATGCTGTAGTTCAACAAGGGCACGCTGTTGCCAAGGGAGTTGCCAACGAACCAGGTTTTGCTAGCCGGTATTCCCCCATGGCGACGCAGGTATTCGAAGATCGTGGGGTTCAATGGCTTCTGCTGAAGGCCTTGCGTTGCGGCGGTATTGCCTTGCAATAAAGAGTTCAATCCACCGTAGTGACCGGCACTAACTGCACGCATTTCACGAAAGAGCGTTCCCTGTTGCTGGAGGGTCTGGCCAAGGATGGGTTGAATGGGACTGATACCGCCCAGCCCGGTACCGTAAACGATCTTCTCTGGCGGCGGGGTACCGTCCAACATGTTGTACATGATGTTGCCTTCCGTGGGATCGCTTTGGCTATCACCGAGGTAGCGTTGCAATACGCTCTCTTGTTGACGAACACCGCCGGCGAACAAAACGAAGACGACATGCTCCGCGAGCTGTGCCCCGGATGCTGCGAACAATCGACCGCTGGGTAGGATGTACGGTGCGGCGAACAACCCTGCAGCAGCGGCACCCGTGCGTTTGATGAAATTCCTGCGGTCCATTTTGGGTCTGGGGATCAATAGAATAAATACTCCTCGCTCAAAGCGAAGGAGAAGTAAATGAGCTCGGGTGTCACATTCGGATCCGCGGTGATCTTGTTGCGGAACCAGGTCTTTTCAGCTTCGGTGGGGTTACGTACCAAGAAACGGTTATACGTAGCTATAATGAAAGCGTTCACATCTGCATTCATTTCATCGGCCGTCGGGATCTGCACGCCGGGCTTGTTCATGAAGTTGCTGATGATCACTTCGCGAGCCAATTGTTTGTCCCCGATGCTCTGGATGCACTGATCGATCTTGTAGAGATCATTCGGTGAAAGCGCCGTTTGGAAAAGGTTTGCATGCAGGATCGCAGCATACTCCTGGTTCGATTTTTCGCGGTCCTTGTCGCCATCGTGCAAGTCCAGGTCGACCGTGTCAAGCTCATACAGGAACAGGTCCTTTTTGCAACCCGTGGCCAACACTGCGACCAAAAGGAGCATCGCAGTGGATCGTAGAATGGATGTGGTGTTGAGTTGCATGGCGATCTATTCCGTCGGTTCAATTAGGGTTTCCCAGACCGGCATATTCATCACCGATCAGGATGGAGCGTTGCAGGCGTTGGAAGTCGTGGTCAGTTTGGTAGGCCGCAGAGGCCTGATATGTTTCGTATGTGGAAGGTTCGCGGCCGAGGAATGACTTGTAGCAGAACCTCACCAACCCTTCGTTCCCTTCGGTGCTGTTCACGAGGATGTCGAGGTATCCGGCCTTGTTCTGTGCGCTTGCACCAAAGAGTATCGCGCTCGCGTTGTGCTCCACCATTTCGAAACCGGCAGTGAATTCCGCATTGGTCGGGTATCGAAAGAGCATGTTGTCGAATGAAGCGTTCACGAAGTTGAAGGAGTTCATGTTGATGAAGTCGAAGATCGAGTTGAACATCATGCGCTTCGCGACCTCGTTCGCTGTGATCAGCCCATCACGATGTTCCATCCGAGCGTTCCTAAGGCGGAGCAGTTTCTGCAATGTGCTATTGCTTTCACTAGCGCCCTGTGAATTGCCGCTCAATGAATCCGCAACGGCGGCTTGTTGCGCATCGTTGATGTAACCATCGATCACTTCATCGCTCGCACCTTCAAGAAAGCGTGCCTTGAAAGATCCATATAGACGTTGGTGGTATGCCTCCTTGTACGATGAGTCACCCTGAACGAAGGTGGTGCTGGTCATCAACTTGTTCACCAAGGTGGTACGCGCGTCAACACTCAGTCCCGCGTTTTCCAAAGTGGATACTTCCGCATCCATCTCGGTGTCCACCGGTTCACGGCCCAACAAGTCGATGAACAATCGGTTCACATAATTCCGTGTCACCACGGTCGGCACGCCGTCGTAGTCAGGAGCCAAATTGTCCGGCCGAACCTGTAACTCCTCTTTCTTGCATCCAACACAAACCAAAACGGCCAGCAGGACAGAAAGATGGATGTCTTGGAAGGTGTGCTTGCGAGCCATGGATCCTGTGTACGCAGCCGATCCGCAGAAGTGACAAATTATCGACGAATGGGGCTCCTGATACGACAGAATGCCAAATGGGTCGATGGATATGATCTTCGATCGCCTTGTGGTGCCTGCTCCGACCCAGACCCCATTAACCGCTCTGTGATGATTCATCGGAGCACGACCCACGAGGATCTCATTGGTCGTGATCATGCGAATGGTTTTTCACATGAAATGAACGGAATGAGCAACGCCCCAGGGAGAAACATGGGGCGTTGCTCCAAAGTGATAATGTACACTGGAACGTATTCCAGTTATGGGGAGAGGGATCTTGGTCCAACGGGAGAGATTTGGCGGCATGCGACCACCATGCCGTCAATTTGCCGAGATGTGGTCCTCAATGTTGAGCGGCCAGTTCCGTTCCGGCAACCGTTTCCGTTTCGGAGGGGCTATGCGCTATAACTACAACTGCCAATACCAATGCGATGGCTGCTGCTTGAAGGATGGTGAGGTACTTGGGTTCCATGGGGGTGGGTGATTTTGTTGATACCTGCTACGGGTAGTGTTGCAGAAGGGTACGAGGTCTCGACATAAAGCCGTGGAAGCTTGCCGAAACAGGTTTGTTCGTCGACAGATCTTCCTGGAGGTTGATCAATAGCTTTGTTCCATGGAGCGAACAATTCTGATAGCAGGAGCGACCGGTCTCGTAGGAGCAAAGGTTTTGGAAATGGCATTGCAGGATCCGCGTGTGGGTCGTGTGATAGCAGTGGTCCGGCGGCCATTGGCAGATCACCCGAAACTGGAGCAATGGGTTGGCCCCGATCTATCGAAGGCGTTGAAGGAAACGCGACCGGACGCCGTGATCTGCTGCTTGGGGACCACGATCAACAAGGAGAAAGGAGACAAGGAAGCGTTCATCCATGTGGACCAAGAATTAGTGCTTGGACTTGGTCGGTGGGCGAGTGGGCCCGCCATGCGCTTTTGCGTGATCAGTTCATTGGGTGCGAACGCGCGAAGCATGGTCTTTTACAACCGGGTAAAGGGAACCGTTGAGGATGCATTGAGAGGGATGGACTTCGAAGCGTTGCACGTGTTCCAGCCGTCCATCTTGGATGGCCCACGATCGGAAATAAGGACCGGTGAGCGGATCGGGCTGGTTCTGATGCGGGCCATTGCGCCACTGCTCCCGCCGAAGGTTCGACCGATGCGCCACGATGTCTTGGCGAAAGCGCTGATCAATACAGCATTGGGAACGGACAAGGGTGCCCAGATCCACACCTACAAGCGCATAGTGGAACTGGCCTCTCAATAGGAGCGGCTCTTTTTCATATCGAACGGTCGACTAGAAGTTGACAACGCGACCGCGAGCGACATTCTCGGCGGCGATCAATTCGTCAGCGATGGAATCGCGGTGTTGCGTAAAGGCAGGCATCAACGATGCGTCCAATGCTGCTGTATTGGGAAGCTCTTCCTTCAAATGGTCCACTTGCACGCCATTTTTCCAGAACCGGAAACAGACATGTGGCCCCGTCGCCAATCCCGTGCTGCCAACTTCGCCGATCACTTGGCCTTGTTGTATTGCTTCTCCTTTCTTGACCAGGATCTTTCGCATGTGCAAGTATTGCGTGGTGTATGTTCCGTTGTGACGGATCTTCACGAAGTTCCCATTCCCACCCGTGCGTCCGGTCTGTTCCACAATGCCATCGCCAACGGAGAGGATCGGCGTCCCATACGCTGCGGCATAGTCCGTTCCCAGATGTGCTTTCATAACACGCTGCACAGGGTGCAACCGCCTTTTGCTGAAGTTTGAACTGATCCTGCTGAACTTGAGCGGTGCTTTCAGGAAAGCCTTCCGCGTGCTGTTCCCTTCACCATCAAAGTATTGTTGAATGCCATCGTCCTGCGCGAATTGATAGGCATCTTTGATCCGACCGTTGCTGATGTACCGCGCGCCAATTATCCGTGGCTTGCCATACCGCACGCCATCCACCGTTTGTTCGGTGTAGGATACGGAGAACACATCTTCCTTTTGGATCCGATAGAAGTCCACGGACCATGCGAACAGGTCCGCGAGATACATGGCCAATTGTGGATCGGCTCCCACTCTGGCCAAGTCGTTGTAAAGGGCACCTGTTACCACACAAGCAATGGTGTGCTGGGTGGACTTTATCGGGCGGCGGCCAACGTGTACTGTCAAGCTGTCGCCCAGGCCGAATACGACATACTCGACCGGGTCCGCTTCATACACGAAATAGGCTGGTTGCAGCTCATTGTCCGCCCGGAAAATGAAGGAATACGGTCTTCCGGTATGCATGCGGCGCACATCGAAGTAGGGCTCTGCAAGTTCTACGAGTTTGTGTACCGCGTTGAGATCCACACCACGTGAAGCGAGCAATTCGCCGAATGTGGAACCCACTTTTATCGACCCCTGCTCCATGGTGAATCCCGAAATGGGAATACCGTATGCGTTCGGCGGCAAAGGCACGGTATCGACCACGGCCGTTTCCACCGGATCCGGCGAATACTCTTCATGCGGACCCACGTCAACGGCCATGAAGAAGAACACTACCGTACCCACTGCGGCCGTAGCCGCGATCACCTTCTTCCACAATCTCATTCTAGGCACCAAGGAACGGCGTAGTACCGTTCACAGTGACACCCG
>Ga0209582_1000968_pt1 | contig 15291 bp, 14 predicted proteins | sample KloWWTmetKNB5Kit_FD_187176 | JGI IMG/M metagenome (GOLD analysis project Ga0209582, IMG submission 187176) | Active sludge microbial communities from Klosterneuburg, Austria, studying microevolution and ecology of nitrifiers - Klosterneuburg... | ecosystem: Engineered > WWTP > Aerobic digester >...
CGAAAGTGGAGGGCGGCCGGCTCCTCGTCATGTATCAGGACTTCAAATCGGGACTGTCAAAGAGTGTGGAGTTGTGAGTGCGTAGCGGTGAGTGTTTAGTGATAAGTGTTGAGTTGTGAGTTGCGATGGTTTCAACGCCGAGATCTGGGAGTTGAATGTCTTCTCGCCTGTACGACTGGCTCGACAGCCGTTTGAATCTGAAACCGGTGCAGCGCACGCTGCTCGACGAACCCATTCCGGGCGGAGCCAGCTGGATTTACGTCTTCGGCTCCGTCACGTTGTTCTTGTTCGTGCTTCAGGCCGCCACCGGCATGTTCCTCGCGCTCTATTATGCCCCCACGCCGGATCATGCCTACGACAGCGTCCGATTCATTGAGACCGAGGTCACATTCGGGTGGTTCGTGCGCGGGCTCCACCATTGGGGCGCGTCCTCGATGGTCGTGGCAATCGGCCTCCATATGCTCCAGACCTTTCTCTATGGCGCTTACAAGAAGCCGCGGGAAGTGATGTGGATGGTCGGGGTGATGCTGTTCCTCGTCGTGATGACCTTCGCATTTACCGGCTATCTGCTGCCCTGGGATCAAACCGCCTATTGGGCGACTCAGATCGGCATCAACATGGTGGGCACGGTTCCGCTGATCGGAGATTTTCTCTCCCGAGTCTTGCGCGGAGGGGAAATCCTGGGCGCATTGACGCTCTCGCGGTTTTTTGCGATTCATGTGTTATTCCTGCCGGCGATTCTGATCGGCGGAATCGCCCTGCATCTGTTCGTGTTGCGGCGGGTGGGGCCGGCCGGGCCCTGGACTGATGATCGCGCCCCGCTGGGTAGCGAGACCTTCGCTCCCCGGCAGGTCTACATGGATGCCGTGGTGATTGCCGCGGTGTTTCTCATGGTCGCCACGCTGGCGTTCAGTATTCCGTTGCCCTTGACGGATAAGGCCAACCCGTCCGATACGAGTTTCGTGCCGGTGCCCGAATGGTACTTCCTCTTTTACTATGAACTGCTCAAATACGTACATGGTCCGCTGGAGCCGCTTGCGACCTGGGTCCTGCCTCTTTGTGTGATTCTGATCATGTTGTTCTGGCCGTTCATCGATCGCAATCCGGTTCGCAACCCCATACGGAGGCCGGTGGCGCTGGGCAGCGGTCTGTTGTTCCTGTTCGTCGTCTTCGGCCTCTTAGGCATCTCGCTCAAGAATCTGTACGCCGTGCCGAGAACCGATCCGGCCGTCGCCCAGGGACGAACGATCTATGCGCAGCTCGGTTGTGCCGGTTGCCATCGCATCCATGGTGAGGGAGGCGCCGTCGCCCCCGACCTGTCCACGATCGGGGACACGAGGCCGGACCGGGCGTGGCATCTCAAGCATTTCCGCGATCCGCAATCCGTATCGCCGGGATCGTTCATGCCGAAGTTCCCGCTCACCGACCAACAGCTCAATGACTTGACCAGCTACATGTTGAGTTTGAAGCGGGAGAGTTAGGGTGTGTCCAATGCGGGCAGAGAACGGAAAGGAGCGCTGATGACCGATGCCTGTCGTAGTTGCGGTCTTCTTCTCGCGCTCGTAGTAGGGGCGACGACGGTCTTTGCCGTTGCTGTCACTCGCGTTGCGGCCAAAGATGAGCAACCGGGCGAACACTTTGTGAGGAGCACCTGTACGGCCTGCCATCGAATCGAAGGTCCGGTCGCAGCCCGAAAGACCAAGAAGGCGCCGGACCTGATTTGGGCCGGCAATAAGTATCAGCCCGCGTGGCTCGTCAACTGGCTCCAGAATCCGGATTTTAAACTGTACCCGGTCGGGTACGATTTTCGTCCTGATCGGAAGAAGCGGCACCTCTCCTTGACGGCCGACCAAGCCAAGATGGCGGCGGAGTTCCTGGCTACGCGTAAGGATTCTCGAATTAAAGAGGGCGTGATGCAGCCGGGCACGCCGGAACAACTGGCGCGGGGGCAATCGCTCTATCGTGAGCATGGATGCCAGAACTGTCATTTTACGCCGGCGGCTTCTCCGAAGGGGTATGTCGGAGGAACGTCCAGCACCTCGTTCATCAAATTGAGCGAGCGGCTGAAGGCGGATTGGGTCTACCGGTTCAATTTGAACCCCAACGATTTCGAGCCGGACAGCGGGGCCTATATTCCCAAACCGCCGCTGCCCGACGAGGACATCTATGCCATTACAGCCTACATGATGACATTCAAATAGCGTGATCAAGAGGAGGGAACAATGAAGGATGCAGGTCGCCGGGCGACAGTCGTGGGTGGGGGGCTCCTGTTGATTGCAGCGAACATTGTCATGGGCGGGGCGGCGGGAGGGGCTGAGGGAAAGGCGAACCCTGAGGCCGGCAAGAAAATCTATCTGGAGAGCTGTCAGAACTGCCATGGACCGACGGGGAAGGGCGATAGCGACATGGCGGCCTACCTGACGCCGCCGCCCGCCAATCTCACCGCTAAGGCGACCCAGGCAAAGACCGATGCGCAGTTGCGCAAGATTATCTTGGAAGGCCGGCCGGGCACGGCCATGACCGGGTACGAGGGTGCGTTTGAAGAACCTCAATTGTCGGATTTGATCGCCTACATTCGCTCGCTCAAGTCGTAAGGGGAATGGGGAAAGCCGTGCTGGACATGTGGATTCACGGTGATTCGAAAAGGGGCAGAGGGTGAGCGTCGAGGACGATCTCCGGGAATGAGGTTCGACGGTACGATACGCAGGCAGGAAGTGGTGGGAATTGTCGGACTGGTTCACGCGTAGGTCTCCGGGCCGAAGAGGCCGTCTCGAAGGGAGGAGATCATGTCGATCGGAAAGGGAGTTGTCGGAGGAGTGAGCGCTCTGTTGTGTGTGCTCGCAGGGTGGGGTATCGGTTTGGCCGAGAAACCATCGGCGGGCAGTGTCCCGCTGGAAACGGTCGTGGACTATCTCCATTCTGTGCTGGAGGCCGATCGGACGTTTTACACTGTCCATGTCGTGGAGCGGATGCAGAGGCGTGGGGTGATCGAATCGTCGGAAAAATGGCGCGAGGTCAGCGCGCTCCCGCTTCCGGCGCAATTCTTTCAAGAGGCATCGAGCCTGGCCGCCCTCACAGGAAGCAGTGTGCGGTATCGGTTGATGAGTCTGAACCCCATCAACAAACAGAACGCGCCTCGCAGCGAGTTCGAGCGCAAGGCGTTGGAGGCCGTCATGGCACATCCCGAGCAGCCGTACAAGGGCCAGGTCACGGAGGGAGGCACGCGATCCTTCCAGGCCGTGTATGCGGACCTCGCCGTCTCGCCTGTCTGCGTGAGTTGTCACAATGCCGATTCCCGCAGCTCGAAACGTGATTATAAGCTCAGAGATGTGTTGGGGGCGGTCTTGATCTCGATTCCGATGCCGGAGTGATTCTTCTTTTCAGGATAGATCTAGCCGCGCGACGTGATCTGGGCCCCGCTAAGGGGGCAACAGCTATAAGGCATACGCCCAATAGCTCCAAGCCAGGTCACGGGAGGTCCATCTGCCCGTTTGAAGGCTGTGTCAGACGGGTCGGCGAGGCAGGGCATGGGGAGGGGTTCGGTAGAGGGTCTCAGCAGACACTATTGGCCGGCTCCGGTCTGAAACGATTTCGTCGTCAGGGGAGGACCACATGACGTTATCGCTCGAAAAGCGCGGCGGGGCATTTACCGGTATCAGGATGCTGCTCTGCGAGAATCTTCTGCCGCCGCGTGACGAAGCGATTGCCGTGGCGCAAGAAGAGCTGACCCGCATCTCCCCCAGGAGGCCGCGACGGCGACGGCTGTTCGAGGAGTCTGCTCTCGGTAAATCCACGTTTCCGATCCTGCAAGAATGTGGGGTGGCCTACGGCCCGGTGTCCAAGTCCCATATAGGACTTCCAACCCATGCAGCAGGCGCATGCGTTCGTCCGTCACGGTCGATCAGAATGTCAGCACCTTGTCGGCTTCCATGACCCACCCGGCGAGTTCGCTCATCGTACTGATCGCCACACCGTCGATGAGAGGCACGTTGTCGATTCCCCGCGCTTCCGCGCAGGTGCCGCAGGCCTTGACTGTGGCTCCGTGGGTGATCACGCCTCGCAACATCCGTTCGATGTTGTAATAACCGTCTGGGGGCGATTGCCGCGGCAATGCGCCGGTCACCGCATCTGCCATCAGGAATATGCGCAACTGCGTGTCGGCGTGCTCCTGCTGAAGTTTCATGGCAAGCCGCAAGGCGTTATAGACTTTTTCAGATCCGTAGGGCGCGTCGTTCAGGATCAGCAGGACCATCACGTTCCCCTCCCTTCGCCGGCCGCATGTGCAGCGCTTCCCTTCACACACGGGATGTGACAAGCATGGGTTGTGCCCGCGCAAGGTCAGCCGTGATGACTGCGTGAATAGGCGGTGGCAAGGCAGCAGCGATGGGGTGTTTCGCAACAAAGGCCCGCTCGCAATGCCCCTATTTTCCCAGAGTCTGTCGCTTGTCATGACGGGCCCACAATATCTTGGTCGGCATCCGCGAACGTTTACCATATGGCGAGTCGTATCCGGCGATGTAGCGTCTTTCCAGTCGTGGCATCCAATCTGCTTTCACCATCCGGTCAAGGTCTCCCCCGGCATCGTCAGGGGGGGAAGGCCGGGGTCGGTTTGCAAGACAATCGATGAAGGAGAACCATCAGTCCCTTGAGGTGGAGGTTTTGTTTGTGGGGGGAGGGCCAGCCAACCTTGCGGGGGCACTGCGCCTGACTCAGTTGATTGCGCAGCACAACCATCGGATCTCGACCGGCGAGGCCTCCGGTGCCCCGCTGGACCCACGAATCGCGCTGATCGAAAAGGGCCGTGACGTCGGTGCCCATGCCGTCTCAGGGGCCCTCTTCGACCCGATCGCGCTGGAAGAATTGCTGCCGGATTATCGTGATCGCGACTTTCCCTTCTCGCTCCGAGTGACTCGGCACAGCCTCCGGTATCTCACGACTGAGGGGAATCTTCGGCTTCCGGATTTCCTGCTGCCCCCTTCCTACCGGCAGCAGCGCTGCTACATCGGCTCTCTCCAGAAGTTGAACCTTTGGTTGGCCGGGTTGGTGGAGGCTGCGGGTGTCCACGTATTCTCCGACACCTGTGGGGCCAGGATTTTGTACGACGGCGGGCAGGTGTGCGGGGTGCAAACGGGCGACAAAGGATCGATCGCGGGCGGCGGTCGCAAACCCAACTATATGCCCGGCACACGTATTCACGCCAGGGTGACGGTGTTCGGCGAGGGGGTTCACGGGACGTTGGCCGAAGATCTGATCCATCGGTACCGGATGCGCGAGGGGCGGCAGCCTCAATCCTACGCCTTGGGCGTCAAGGAGTTGATCCGGGTCACGTCCGGCGGGGCGCCCGGTCTGGCGGTCCACACGCTCGGGTACCCGCTTGGGTCTCGTGTGTTCGGCGGAGGGTTCTGCTACGGGATGGATGACAACCTCTTTGCCGTCGGGATGATTTGCGGGCTCGACTGGGACGATCCGCAAATGGATGTCCATGCCCAGTTGCAGCGGTTCAAGAAGCACCCCTACATTCAGCGGTTCATCAGGGGTGGTGAAGTGGTGGCCTATGGGGCACGAACGCTGCCCGAAGGCGGCTACTGTGCCGTGCCGCGCCCATATGCGCCCGGCGCGCTGCTCGTGGGCGACTCAGCCGGCTTTCTGAATGTTCCGTATCTGAAAGGCATTCACTATGCGATGAAGAGCGGGTTGCTGGCGGCCGACACGATTTTCGACGCGCTTGTGCAAGGCCATACCTCCGTCTCCGCCTTATCTTCCTACGAAGCCCGCTTGGCCTCATCCTACGTCATGACCGATCTCTATCGGGCGCGAAACTTTAAACGAGCCTTTGCGTACGGTCGGCTTCCCGGCCTGCTTCTCGGGGGCCTGACGCTCTGGACCGGACTCGGTTCGATCGCACCGGGAGTGGTCCGGGAGGACTTCCGATACCTGCGGCCGCTCGACCAAGCGATCCGGAACCGTTGGGCCCGTGAGCCAGCGCAGTATGATGCCGGTGTATTGGCCGACAAGCTGACCGATGTCTATCATTCCGGCACGCAGCATCGAGAGGATCAGCCGTCGCACATCCGGATCCTCGATCCGACACGGTGTCTCACGGACTGCATCGCTCGATTCGGGGATGCGCCCTGCACGCATTTCTGCCCGGCGCAGGTGTACGAATTGGTCGGCCAAGGGGTCACCCGCCGCATTCAGATCAACTTCGCCAACTGCGTGCACTGCAAGACCTGCGTGATCAAGGACCCCATTGATATCAGTCCAAATGATGACGTACAGAATATCGTGTGGCGCGCTCCGGCCGAAGGAGGACCGCGGTATCAGGGGCTGTGAAAAGACCAACGGCTGCGATCCGCTTTCCGTGAATGGACGGCGGTTTACGGACAAGGGGAAACGGAGAGTGGACCAGTGAAGATCGCTGTCTGTATCAAACAGGTTCCGGCCACCGAGTCCAAGCTCACCATCAAGCGGGATAAAACGGACATTGAGCGAGCGGGGCTCAGCTTTGTGGTGAATCCCTACGACGAGTTCGCCGTGGAAGAAGCGCTCAGGATCAAAGCGCGGCTCGACGCCGGAGAGGTCACCGTGCTGTCGCTGCGTTCCCATGCGGCTCAAAAGCCGGAAGACGCGTTACGGGCTTGTCTGGCCATGGGTGCCGACAAGGCGATCATGTTGAGCGATCCGGCTTTCGAAGGCGGTGACAGCTATGTGACCGCGCTGGTGTTGGCAGCAGCACTCCGGCGGCTGTCCTTCGACCTGCTTTTGTTCGGCAAACAGGCGGTGGATGACGATGATGGCGCCGTGGGTATTCAAGTGGCCGAGCTGCTCGGTATTCCGCACGTCGGGGTGGTGAACAAACTGGAGGTGAATGCCGGTGCCCGGACGATGCTTGCCCATCGACAGATTGAAGGCGGGATCGAGCTGGTGGAGTCGCCGCTCCCCGCGATGATTACCTGCCAGAAGGGTCTCAATGAACCACGCTATCCGTCTCTGCCCGACATCATGATGGCGAAGCAGAAGCCGCTGGCGGTCTGGAACCGGGAGACGATTGCCTTAGAACCGGAATCCGTCGGCGCGCATGGAGCCAGATTGACGATCGTTCGCTTGGAATCGCCGCCACCACGACCGGCCGGCCGAATCATTGATGGCGATGCGGCGGCCGCAGTCAAAGAACTCGTGCGGCTGCTGCATGAGGAAGCGAAAATTATTTGAGCGGTCAGCTATCAGCACTCAGCCATCGGCTCAGAAGCTGAAGGCTGAGTGCTGATAGCTGAGGGCTATAGCCTATGGCGGATCCCATTCTGGTCTTCTGCGAACAGCGTGAGGGGAGCCTCAAGAAGGTGGGGCTTGAAGCCCTCGGTGAAGCGAGCCGACTGAGCCAGCGGTCCGGAGGAGCCGTCATCGCTGTGGCCATCGGTTCGTCAGTCACCCCGTATGCGCAGGAGCTTGCCCGGTACGGCGCTTCACGCGTCCTGATCGCGGAGGATTCCGGGCTCGCCCAGTACTCGCCGGAGCACTACTGCACGATTCTGGCGGACGCTGCCAGGCGGTTCCAACCGGTCGCGATCTTGATGGGCGCGACCGCCATGGGAAAGGATCTCGCGCCGAAACTGGCCGCGAGACTCGCAAGCGCGTTGATGCAGGATTGCCTGGCGCTGGAAATGGAAGCCGATGGAACTCTGATTGCCACCCGCCCGATCTATGGGGGGAAACTGCGGGCCGTCGTGAAGGCGAAGCATCCACTGATGCAGATCCTGACGCTCCGCCCGAACCTGTTCTCGCCTTTGGAACCGACACCGGCAGCTGCGGTTCCCGTTGAAAGACTCCCAACCTCGCTCGATGACGCTCGGCCGATCGCGAGGGTTCGCGCAATCCACAAGACGGAGGACGGCAGGAAAGAATTGACCGAGGCCTCGATCGTCGTCTCGGGTGGACGAGGCCTCAAGGGACCCGAACACTTCACCCTGATCGAGGAACTCGCCAAGGCACTGGACGCAGCCGTGGGCGCGTCGCGCGCGGCCGTGGATGCCGGCTGGAAGCCGCATAGCGACCAGGTTGGGCTCACCGGGAAAACCGTCTCCCCCCAGCTCTATATCGCCTGTGGCATCTCAGGGGCGATTCAACACCAAGCGGGCATCGCCTCCGCCCGCACGATCGTCGCGATCAACAACAACCAGCACGCGCCGATCTTCAAGCTTGCCACCTATGGCATCGTCGGCGATCTGTTTGAAATCGTCCCGCTGCTGACAGAGGAAGTGAAACGACTGAGAGCCGGATGAACCCCACTCTCTGCGCACGGTTTTGTTCGCGTCGCGGTTTCTACGTCTACCGGCTCGGGCAGAATCCAGAGAGTCATACCCTAACCAGCATTATTCATGAGCGCTTCTGCTGCAATCGCCGATTCACGGCTGCGACGGGCCTTCGGCCGGCGGGCTCGCCCCTCGGATCCTCAACGTACTGCACGAGTACGCTTCGGGTCCTCCCGGCTCCGCGCGCCGGTCTCGCCACGTGACTCGGAAATTTCGCGACGAACCGTCATGAATAATCCGGGCTATTACCCTGTCATCGGCGTATCGAATGCCGGGTCGGCTTTCGCCGCCGGGACGAATCGGGTTCGTTCAGGTCCTTCGCCTTGGCAGATGCGTCATCCGGAACCACCGCTTCGGCATGCGATCCTCCTCGCCAGGAAATCGTAGGGAAGTCGCGCGTCAGGATGCGATGTATCGTTCAAGATGCTGAATCAGTGCTTCCTTCTCGTCCATCATCAGCATCACCATATCCCGGAGGGAGACGATGCCGACAAACTCCTCTCCATCGAACACCAAGAGGTGCCGACACCGCTGTTGTTTCATCAGATCCAGGCAAAAACTCGCAGTCGCGTCGGGACCGACCTTCACCGGGCTGCAGGCCATCACATCCTTGATCCGAACGTGTTCCGGGTCCTTTCCCTTCCCAACCACGCTCATCATCAATTCCCGCTCCGTGAAGAGCCCTCGGATCCCCGAAGCGTTTGTGACAACGACGGACCCGATGAATTCCTCGGTCATGAGCTTGGCCGCGTCCAGCACAGATTTATTCTCATCAATGGTGGCCACCCGCCGCACGATTTTCGAAGCGATCGTCATGGCGACACCCCTCTCCCCTCGCTCCCCGGCCGGAGACGCCGCAGGATGAACCCGATGCGAGACCCTGCGCGGGCACTTTCGGACATGAGAACGACCGACCTTGGACGCTCTGTGTTCGCGGCCGATGGCGGTAACACCCTCGCGCGACCTCGGGCTTAGGCCGTGGGAATTTCCAGCACATACAGCTCCCCCCTCATGCCTTCATGGAGATCGCAGTGGAACGGGAAGCTCCCGGGTCTTTCGGCGAGGAACCGGATCACCAAGGTCTTGCCTGGATGTATATAGAATCCCTCCACGCCTTTCCCGTAGGTCACGATCTGATCGTCTTCTCCGGAAACGAGCAGCCCCATCAGCATCGATGAGGTAAAGCCATGGCGGACCTTGTCACGATTTTCCACGAGGATCTCGATGGGTGTCCCTACCTCGATCGGCCCGCCTTTGGCCAGAAAAAAGGTGCGATCTTCAATGACAATCTCGATTCGCTGCTCTCGACTGCCTTGGACCGGAGGCTGGGCCTCTGTCGGATATGGCGCCACGGCCGGAGTGAGCAGTACCGTCATCCAGAAGGTTGCCCTGGTCAAACAGTGGTGGAGTCTCATAGTGCGCCTCATCGGATTGTTAGGCTCGTCCATGCTGTCCTTCGCAGATCTGGTCCCAGAGGACTTGGCAACCGAACCGCCGGCCGACCCCTCAGAAAGTCATGTTCTCTGTCTTGAACGGTCATCCCCAGACCGCTTCGTCACCTCTTGCCAGGCCACCAATAGTTAGCCGTTGCCTTCACGCAGCCGAACAAGGTTTTCCCTCTGACCGCCGGCGTTCGGATGAGATGCCGCTCTTGAAGCAGATTGACCAAATCCTTAACCGGCATCTCTTCGGTGACCGTGCGACGGCAGGGGTCATAATCTCTTTCGCCGTGACGTGGCGGAGCTCTTTGCCTTCATCGACAACCCGCAGCAGGTCAAATTCGGTTACTAGCCCGAGGAGGGTCCGATCGTCCTCCACCACAGGAAGGCTCCCACAGTTTCGGTCCGCCATGATCTCGGCGACGGTAACCCCCTTTGTCCGCGGGCACGGTGAAGACGGCGTCCTCCATAACCTGACCAACGGTTAAGATCTTTGTATCGCGGGCATTCGTGAAATATTCTGCGGCTCTCATACCCCCCCTTTCTCCGGCCGCTAATGCCCCCATCCCGCTACGTGGCAGGCGCTCCCTTTACGATGAGCAGCAAGCGCAATGCCATTGCCCGCTTCGAGCGCCCAGAAAGGAATCCGTAGAATTCAGCCGGAGTTGTGTGGCGAAGCCAGCTCGCATGACCGTCGCCGCGCGTCCAGCCGTGGCAGAACGCGGCAGGACACCAAATCAAAGTGCCCCTAATTGCTACGGCCACTGTTCAACCGCCACACCCTGTGCCGAGCACGATGCACGACGTAAAGAACTGTCTCGCCTGCCGAGCTCAGGACGCGGGGTCCTTCCGCCACCGCGTTCGCTGTTTCCGGATCACGTGCGTAACGGACAACGATTGTGCTTGGTCATGTCCCGGAACACGTGGATGGGGAGAAAGAGAGCCTCTTCTTCGAGGGGACGGAGGGGGAGCTGACGTTCGATCAGACCGCACGTCCGGTCTTTGTGCGAGTCTGCATATCGCAATTGTGCTCGGACTTTCCAATGGCGAGGCGCTTTCCGATCGGGCAGGAGGCACAGCGGAGGGAATATCCGTCAATAGATCGAGAGATCTCATCCATGTATAACAGGTGCGTTGCGGCTCAATCTTCTTTTCTCGAGAACCTTCCTCCGGTAAACAGCTCGAAATCCACGGGATGCTTTTCAGCGCTCATCATGCAAAAGCTCTGATCCCCAGAAGATGCGAGCCAATCAGCAGTTTCTGAATCTGCGACGTGCCCTCGTAGATCGTGGCCACCTTGGCATCGCGATAATACCGTGCAACCGGCGTTTCTTCGGAATATCCATACGCTCCGAAGATCTGAACCGCATCGGTGGATGCGCGAACCGCTGCTTCAGAGGCGAAATACTTTGCGATGGAAGTTTCGAGAGTACTGGAGAGACCTTGGTTCTTCAGATGGCCTGCGCGATACACCAGCAGGCGCGCGGCGTCGCAATCCACTGCCATCCGGGCGATCATATCCTGCACGAGTTGGAAACTCCCAATGGGCCGGCCGAACTGCTTGCGCGCCTTGGCGTAGTCCGTGCAGGCGTCGAGGCAGCCTTGGATGATGCCGACACAACCTGCTGCGACACTGTATCGCCCATTGTCCAAGGCTGACATGGCCACCTTGAAGCCACGGCCGGCTGATCCCAGCAGGGCTTCCTGCGGTACTGAACAATCCTCGAAGATCAACTCGCCGGTATCCGACGCACGAAGTCCCAGTTTGCCGGTGATGGATCGCGTGGAGAATCCTGGTGTGCTCTTCTCAATGAGAAACGCGGCGATTCCCTCATGACCCTGACGAGGATCGGTCTGTGCAAAAACCAGCGCCAGGTCGGCGACAGTTGCGTTCGAGATCCAGGTCTTCGTCCCATTGAGCACCCAGCGCTCGCCGCGTTTGACCGCCGCGGTTTCCATGCCGGCGGGATCGCTCCCGGCGTTCGGTTCCGTCAGTCCGAAGCAGCCCAGAAGGCGACCGGCGCACAGCTCGGGGAGATACCGCCGTTTCTGCTCCTCGGTCCCCCATCGCACCAGACTCAGCGCGACCAGCGACACTTGCACCGACAGGGTCGTACGGAGCGAGGAGTCGGCGCGCCCCACCTCCTCCGTGATGATGGCATGACTGAGGTAATCCAATCCTGAGCCGCCGTATTCGTTCGGGATGGGCCCTCCCAGAAACCCCAGTGCAGCCAGGCGGGTGATCAATTCGCGCGGCAACCGTCCGGCTCGATCGTGGTCCGCGGCGCGCGGGGCGATCTCTTGTTCGGCGAATCGACGCACCGTGTCCCGTATCAGTTTTTGCTCTTCGGTGAGATCGAAATTCATGTCACGCCTCCACGCCTCGGTCTTGCGACACAACCCGTCGTCTAGCCGGATGCGGAAACAGTCCGCCAGCGGCGTTCTCGCCATCCGTGAAGCGTGAATCGTGAAGCGTATCTCGTGAGGATCCGCAACCGGGCCGCCACGAGAGACGAACGACGGACTATGAGGACGGCCTTTTTGCGCATCCTGGTAGTACAGCAGCGCTCAGCGAGTCCGGAACCGGTGTCCGACATGCTGATTGCTGATGGTTGTTTCTTTTGAATCGCTTCATCCTGAACAGGTCTTCCCGCTCGCGCTCCTCGAGGGTCTGCCGGATGCCCTTGGCTTCTCGGGTCAGGGCAGGGATCATCACCTCATTGAGCGCGTTGATCCGACGCGTCACCTTCTTGGTTTCGGATCCCAGCTTCTTGAGCCGCAACTCTACCGAGACGCTGCGGAGGATCAGTTCGAGGACCTGCTCGAACCGCCGCGCCGTTTCGTCCACATGTGTGGATACCCCGGACACGCCGTACCCCCGCGCATCCAACGCCCGGAGCACCGGCGCGTAGTGGATTTCCGGAAACCGGACGCCCCACACATTGCGTTCGGTCAGCTCGATGGGCAACGTGCGTTTGGCCGCATACCCGGCGGATCGAAGCGAGGCCCGGCCTTCCATGGCGAGAGCCGGCGCCAGCGCGGAAAGCGCGTGCCCTATTACGGCCTCCAGTTGCCCTCGGTTTTCCGCGACGCGATCCACCACGGCGAAGAACTCGCGCATCAGCGCCTCGCGTTTGCTGCGGAGCAACTCCAATCCCCGCTGGGCGATCTCGATCCGCCGCTTCAGCAGCAGCAGATTCATTCTTGTGCGGCCGATCGTGTCCATCGCATCTCGTATCTTGTGAAACGTATCTCGTCGCTTGTATCTCGCAAGCGAACAACGTTTCACGCGTCACGCCCCGTAATACCGCTCGATCAACTCCGGCTTCACCCTGGTCAGCCGTTCGGAGGGCAGATAGCGCAAGAACGTCCATCCAAGATCCAAGGTTTCTTCAATGGTGCGGCTGTGCGATCCTTGGTTCACGAATTGCTGCTCAAAGTCCTGGGCGAGCCTCAGGAAGTGTTTGTCGGATTCGCTCAGGCTGTCTTCGCCGACGATGGAGGCCAGACGCCGGACGTCTCGCCCCTGGGCATAGAAGGCGTAGAGTTGATCGGCCACCGCACGATGATCCTCGCGCGTTTTGCCGGGACCGATTCCGAGGTTCATCAACCGCGACAGGCAGGGCAGCACATCGATAGGAGGAAAGATGCCCTTGCGGTGCAGCTCCCGAGACAGCACGATCTGCCCTTCCGTAATATATCCGGTCAGATCCGGGATCGGATGCGTCAGATCGTCGTCCGGCATGGTGACGATGGGAAGCTGCGTGATCGAGCCGGCTTTGCCCTTGATCCGTCCCGCCCGCTCATAGATGGAGGCCAAGTCGGAATACATGTAACCTGGGTACCCGCGTCGCCCGGGGATCTCCTCGCGAGCCGTGGCGATTTGGCGGAGCGCTTCGCAATAGGCCGCCATGTCGGTCAGGATGACCAGCACCTGACGCCCGAGCGTGAACGCGAGATACTCAGCCGCCGTCAGCGCGTACCTCGGAGTCAGCAGTCGCTCGATCGTCGGGTCATCGGCCAGGTTCAAGAACAGCGCGGTATGCTCCATGACCCCGCCATGCTCGAACTCACTGAGGAAGAATGAGGCTTCACGGAATGTGATCCCCATGGCGGCGAATACGATGGCGAAGGCTCCGCCTTCACGGCCGTTCCCCGTTCTCGTTTCTCCGCTGTCAGTGGCTTCCCGTACCTTCGCGTGGCGGACGATCTGCGCGGCGACTTCCTTAGCCGGTAAGCCGGCGCCGGAGAAAATCGGCAGCTTTTGGCCACGTACTAACGTGTTGAGCGCATCGATCGTCGAGATCCCGGTCTGAATGAAATGGGAAGGTTTGTCCCGGGCGACGGGATTCATGGGTTGCCCGATGATGTCCATGCGGACGGCGGGGATGATCGGCGGCAGACCGTCGAGAGGCATGCCGGCACCGCTGAACCGCCGGCCGAGAAGGTCCGGAGAGAGATCCATCATGGCGGCCGATTCGGTGAGCCGGACTCGGGTTCCGGATACTCCCAAGCCCGTCGTTTCCTCCAATACCTGGATGGCGGCATGCTGTTCGGACAACTCGATCACTTGCCCAGGTCGGGGCTCTCCGTCCGGGAGGATGATCTCGACCAGCTCTCCGAGGGAAGCCTGCTTCAGCCTCTCCACAAACAAGAGCGGGCCGGCAATGCCGCGTACCGTCTGGTATTCGCGGGTGATCAGGTCATCCATTATGTGAGCTCCTGCTGCATCTTCTCCATTATCGTCTGGGCCTGCCGGATACAACTGTCCGGAGGCGTTTCCTTCAGGCGTTCGAGCTCGCTTCTCAACGGGGAGGCCAGGAGTGGCTCGATGGGACGCCCGTTTTTCAGCATGCCCCGGCAGTAGCCAAGAAACGCCAACTGGGCTTTCAGCATCCAGTATTGCTTGGCAGGCGGACAGGTGGCATCGACATCGGAATAGGCGTTCTGTCGGAGATACTCCTCCCGGATAAGCCGGCTGACTTCCAGCACGATACGCTCCTGATCCTGGACCGCATCGACCCCCACGAGCTGGACAATCTCCTGTAATTCCTCTTCTTCCTGGAGAATCGCGGTCAACTCGGCTCGAAGTTGCGGCCAGTCCGAAGCCACCTGTGCCTGGAACCAGGGATCGAGGGATTGGGTGTAGAGGGAAAAACTGCGTTTCCAATTGATCGCAGGAAAATGGCGTCGATGCGCCAGATCCGAGTCCAAAGCCCAGAGCCCCCCTGCCACCTGCATCGAGCCTTGCGTCACCGGCTCTGAAAAGTCTCCGCCTGGCGGTGAGATCGCGGAGACAATCGTCACCGACCCCTGTCGATCGGGCGCACCCATACAACGGACCCGCCCGCTGCGTTCATAGAATCCGGCCAGCTTGGAGGCCAGATACGTAGGATACCCTTCCTCGCCCGGCATCTCTTCCAGCCTGGCCGAGATCTCGCGGGTCGCCTCCGCCCAACGCGACGTGCTGTCCGCCATGAGGGCGACGGCGTAGCCCATGTCTCGATAGAACTCCGCCATCGTGATCCCGGTGTAGATCGAGG
>Ga0209582_1000975_pt1 | contig 15255 bp, 18 predicted proteins | sample KloWWTmetKNB5Kit_FD_187176 | JGI IMG/M metagenome (GOLD analysis project Ga0209582, IMG submission 187176) | Active sludge microbial communities from Klosterneuburg, Austria, studying microevolution and ecology of nitrifiers - Klosterneuburg... | ecosystem: Engineered > WWTP > Aerobic digester >...
ATGTCCAATGCGGTCTGCGATACATCGACACCGATCACTTCCGCTGTTGGAAACGCGTGCTTCAGCGCAAGAGCGATGCAACCACTGCCCGTCCCGATATCGAGAATTCGCTTTGGGAGGGTCCCCGTCCGAATAAAGCGATCGACCATTTCCTCCGTTTCCGGACGTGGGATCAAAACGCCGGGCGCAACGCTTATCCGCAGTCCCATGAACTGCACTTCGCCGAGGATGTATTGCACAGGCTCTCCTTTCTTCAATCGGTCCAAAGTGTCGTCGAGTTCACCATGCGCTTTTTCGTCCAACAATGTCGACCGGTTCGTGTCGAGCTGTATCCTGTCCCAGCCGAAGGCATTCTCGAAGACCAATCGCGTGATCGCCTTTGCTTCTTGCATACCATGTAGCTTGGCCAAGGTGCTTACAAAGCGGTCATACATGGCACCCACGGTGATGGTCTGCGGTCTTATGTTGGTTGGATCTGACACCTACTACCCTTCAGGAGCACAAAAGTAGCCGCACAGGAGATCCCGAAAACCGCACCTTTGCGCACCAACTGTCGGTCAACTGATCGGCATTCCGCTCTGAGTATGGTTGAACACGAAAAATGGATGAGACGGTGCTTGCAGCTTGCGGCCCTTGGGGCAACGAGTGCGGCACCAAATCCTATGGTGGGCGCTGTTATCGTGTTGAATGGAAGGATCCTCGCCGAAGGCTGGCATCGCAAAGCTGGCGAACCACATGCTGAAGTGGAATGTTTGCGTGCTTTCGGCGAAGGGCCCGTCCCCGAACAGGCCGTCCTATACGTGAACCTGGAACCTTGCGCACACCATGGAAGAACACCGCCCTGTGCGGAATTGCTCATTCAACGGAACGTGCGGCACGTGGTAATAGGCCACCGTGATCCTTTTCCATTAGTGGCCGGAAAGGGTGTTGATCTCCTGCGAAAGAACGGGATCACCGTTGTAGAGAATATTTTGGCTGATGAATGTCGTTGGTTCCAACGTCGCTTCCTTACTTCTGTGGAACAAGGCAGACCGTATGTTGTGCTGAAGTGGGCGCGATCCGCGGATGGATTCCTCGACCAACATCCAAGAACATTGCGAAACGTTCAACGCATCAGCTCGCCAACTTCGGATGTACTCGTTCATAAATGGCGCACCGAAGAACAAGCGATCCTGGTTGGAAGTAAGACCGTTTTAAATGACAACCCTACGTTGACGGCCAGACACGTTGAAGGCAGGCAACCTTTGCGCGTGGTGCTTGATCGAAAGGGCATTTCTCCTGAAGAGAGCAAGGTGTTCGACAAGACAACCCCTACTCTATTTTTCACCACAGGACCACGAAGGGGAATTGATGTGGAACAGGTGATCGTGCCACCCGGATCGGACCCGGTCGCATTTATTTTGAACGAATTGCATCAACGTTCGATCAGGTCGGTGTTAGTTGAAGGAGGTGCGGAATTGCTCCAACATTTCATCCGTTCAGGAAAGTGGGATGAAGCACGTGTGATCAGTTCCGCAGTGAAATTGGCGAGAGGAACTGCGGCACCAGTGCTTGGCGTTGAATTGGCACGAACAGAGCAAATGCGCGAGGACCGACTGGACTTTTACGTGAACGGTTCCACCTCCCTTAAAGGAACAGTACCTCCATCGGAATGGGCCTGGTGATCGGTGCGGCAGCATTGCAGGCGTTGCTCTACCTGTTGTTCAGTGTGTTCCAAAACCGACGGATCCCGCTTATGCCGGGTATCGCCGTGAACTACGTTGTGGCCATGATCCTTGGGTTGCTCTATGCCCCCCCTTGGCAAGCGGGAGACCTTTCTCCGCTTTGGTTACCAAGCTTAGGTATCGGTGCATTGTTCGTGGTTGTATTCTCGTTGACGGGCTTGACCACCCAGCGTTCGGGAGTTGCGGCAAGTACCGTGGCCAGCAAGATGAGCGTGGTGCTCACTGTGCTTTTCGCAGTGGTGGTCCACCATGAACGACCGGACCTTTTCGCGTGGCTCGGATTGGCCGTTGCCATGGTAAGTGTGGTGCTGGTGGCATCCTCCGCTGGAAGAGAGGAACAGAGAACGCGTTGGCGTTTGCCGCTTGCGCTTTTCGTTGGCGTGGCGTGCATTGACATCACGATCAATGCGGTCCAACGGTTCGTGCTTACGCCGCAATTGGAAGCCGTTTTCCCAACGCTGGGACTTGGTTTTGCTGGCGTGTTCGCCATGGTCCACGTGCTAAGCGGCAAGGACCGTAAAGCACTTGCATCGCCGTCCGTTTGGCTCTGGGGCGGACTGCTCGGTCTTGCGAACTATGCCACGCTGCTGTTCGTGGTGAAGGCACTCGCACATTCTGGAATGGCCGCCAGTACGGTCTTTCCGCTGGTCAGCATTTTCGTGATCTTGTTCGGTACTGCGGGTTCCGTTTTTCTGTTCCAAGAAAAGGTAACCACAATGCAAAGGATCGGCATCGGTTGTGCCGTTCTCGCATTGGGCTTGTTGATGGTTGCGGGAACATGATCATGCAACGCTACCGGACCTTGGAAGGAAAGAGCACTGGAACCGTAAGGGAGAAGGCGAGCAAATTCATCGCGATCGCTTTTCCGATCTCCGATCAGGATGCGTTCAAAACCACCTTGCAAGCATTGCAAAAGGAACATCCAACAGCGCGGCATTTTTGTTACGGAAGGGTGTTGGGCACTGCCGGTGAAGACCACCGTGCGAACGACGATGGAGAGCCGCATGGTACTGCTGGATTACCGATCCTTCGCCGTATACAAGCACTTGAACTAACGTTCTGCGGCGTCATCGTAGTGCGCTATTTTGGAGGTACGTTATTGGGCAAAGCCGGCCTGGTCCATGCATACGGCGATGCTGCACAATTGGCCTTGGAGGCTGGTATCATCACGGGGAAAGTAGTCATGGAACAAGCATCCGTGAAGGTCGGTTATGATCGGTTCGAGCCGATCAAAGCGGAAGTGATCGCATGTGGTGGAACCATTCTAGACACGATGTTCACCGACCAATGTCTGATCCACTTTTCAGTCCCCATTGGAACTATGGCACGGCTCGAAGAACAGTGGGCGCCGTGGGGAGTTTCACTTGTCCGAAAATGAAGGTTCGGTACTCCTCAAATCACCAAAATGCAGGTTGTTCACGGCGTGAAGAACGGAACCAAAGCCTTTGTCAATTCGTCGGGTCCGCGCATGGGACGCATGGTTTTGCTGTCCACGAACACCAGTGTGGTGGAAGCTTCGCAGAGCAATTCTTCGGCTTCATTCCGGATCTCATAGGTGAACTTCATCCGCACGGAAGGCAACACCGGAATGGTGGTCCGGATCGTTAAAAGATCATCGTACCGTGCCGGTTTGTGATAGGTGATATGCAGGTCGTGGACAGGGAGCATCAGGCCTTCCTCTTCCAAACGGCGATACGGAAAACCCAAGCTGCGCAATGCTTCCACGCGACCTACTTCGAGGTACTCGGCATAGTCCCCGTAATACACATAGCCCATCTGATCGGTCTCGCCGTATCGAACGCGAATGGTATGCTCATGACTGTACATGGCGGCAATATACCAGCGGCAAAGGGCTTCCAACGGATATGGATACTTGCAAACAGCATTTCCAGCACCTATCTTTCCGTGGTCCAAATGACCGCTGATCGCACAATACCGCAATGTTCCGACAAAGCTTCTTCCATGGTGGAGCGCGCTTCGGAAGGGTGTTCTGCACTTAACTTGGGCCTCTTCGGAAACCCGCGTACGGCAAGGGTTCCAGCACGAGCACTGGAAGGACGAGTGGAAGTAAAATATTTGATCCCGTCAAGTGTTCTCCGTTTTTGTTTTTCACTTTCTTCGATCCATATTTGTCCCCCTTCCGCGTAACCCTATGCCAACTACCAAGAATATCACGGGAGACAACCCACCCACCACCCAATCAAAACTCGTCGAAGTATCCATGAAGAAGGACCACGAGAAGATCTGGGAACGGTGCTTGGAGGTGATCAAGGACAACGTAAGCCAGCAAAGTTTCAAGACTTGGTTCGATCCGATCAAGGCATTGAAGTTGCAGGACCACGTACTGACCATCCAGGTGCCTTCGCAATTCTTCTACGAATGGCTTGAGGAGCATTACATCCAGCTCATCAAGAAGATCATCAAGAAAGAACTCGGGAATGAAGGGCGGTTGGAGTACTCCATCATCATGGAGAACGGCTTCCAGAACGCCAACCCGTATTCCGTTAAAATGCCGACGAGCAATGCCCGCGAGGTGAAGAACCCCGCGGTGAGCATGCCGATCGATGTAGCCAACAGCCCCATCAAGAATCCGTTCATCATTCCGGGGCTGCGTAAGATCAAGGTGGAAAGCCACCTCAACCCCAACTATTCCTTCGATACGTTCATCGAAGGGGATTGCAATCGATTGGCCCGCAGTGCTGGTTATGCAGTTTCGCAGAAACCCGGTGGCACCGCCTTCAATCCATTGTTGGTCTATGGCGGGGTAGGCTTGGGCAAGACGCACTTGGCACACGCCATCGGTATCGAGATCAAGAAGAACCACCCCGAGAAGACGATCCTTTACGTTCCTGCCGAGAAATTCACCCAGCAATTCATTGAAGCGGTGAAGAACAATACCGTTGGGGATTTCACGCAGTTCTATCAGATGATGGACGTGCTGTTGATCGACGACGTGCAGTTCCTTGCGGGCAAGGAAAAGACGCAGGACGTGTTCTTCCATGTGTTCAACGCACTGCACCAAGCTGGTAAGCAATTGGTGATCACAAGCGATAAGGCACCTGTGGAAATGGCCGGTATGGAGCAGCGGCTCCTCTCCCGTTTCAAATGGGGATTGAGCGCTGATCTACAAACACCTGGTCTGGAGACGCGCATCGCGATCCTCGAGAAGAAGATGTACGCTGAAGGCATCGATCTACCGAAGGAGGTGGTTGAATACCTAGCCTATAGTATCACGACGAACATTCGCGAACTCGAAGGTGCCATGATCAGTTTGATCGCACAGAGCTCGTTGAACAAGAAAGCCGTTACGCTCGATCTCGCGAAGCAGATGATCGATAAGTTCGTGAAGAACACGGCGCGCGAAGTGAGCATCGATTACATCCAAAAAGTGGTTTGTGATTACTTCGACCTACCGATCGAATTGCTGAAGAGCAAGACCCGCAAACGCGAAGTGGTGCAAGCGCGTCAGATCGCCATGTACTTCGCGAAGAAGATGACCAAGAGTTCGTTGGCCAACATCGGCGCACATTGCGGTGGAAAGGACCATGCTACCGTGTTGCATGCATGTCGTACGGTGAACAACCTGCAAGAGACCGACAAGCAGTTCCGCGGGTACTTGGATGATCTAGAGAAGAAATTGAGCATTCATTGATAACACACTGATCCATTGAAAGACCCCCGCAATTTTCGGGGGTCTTTTCTTTGCTTCGGAATTTTGAACTTCGCACCATGAAGATCCTGCTCGTCTGTCTCGGTAATATCTGCAGGTCGCCCATGGCGGAAGGGATCTTGCGTGACATGATCCGCAAGGAGGGCCTGCCATGGAGCACTGATTCCGCAGGCACCGGTGATTACCATGTCGGTGAAGCACCGGACAACCGTGCGCAACGTGCCACCAAGGACCACGGGATCGATATCAGTGATCTTCGAGCACGACAGTTCCGAGCAAGCGACTTCGAAGAGTTCGATGTGTTGCTGGCGATGGACGAAAGCAACTTGAAGAACATGATCAGGCTCGCACCCAACGCCAACCTCGCGAGCAAAGCACAACTGATCTTGGACCATGCTCCGGAGGTCGGTACACGCGAGGTCCCCGATCCTTGGTTCGGAGAAGAACGAGGGTTCGATGAGGTGTACGACATGTTGGACCGAGCGTGTTCAAAGGTGATCACCCATGTCCGCGGCTGAGCGCGCATACGGCACGTTGTATCTTCTTCCTGTTTGGTTGGGAGATGTGGGTGGAACAGAACAGTTGCCCGTGCAGAATATTGAGGTATTGCGTTCCATCTCACTCTTCTTCACAGAGAACGAAAAGACAGCACGCCGCATGTTGCGCCGCATGGATCCTTCCATTGATCTGCCTGCACAGGAAATGCACCGGTTGGACAAGGACACCACCATGCATGAAGCCACCTCGTTGCTCCAACACATGAAAGGTGGTCGTGATGCTGCGATCCTGAGCGAAGCAGGTATGCCGGGGATCGCCGATCCGGGTGCACGATTGGTACATGCGGCCCATCTAGCTGGAGTTGAAGTGGTGCCCCTTACCGGTCCTAGTTCGCTGTTCCTGGCCCTTGCTGCATCCGGCTTGAACGGACAGCAGTTCACCTTCCACGGCTATTTGCCGGTGAAGACGCCCGAACGAAAAGCAGCGATCAAACGATTGGAACAGGAAATAACCAGGACCGGTGGGGCGCAGCTCTTCATTGAAACGCCTTATCGGAACGATGCGATGCTCAACGACCTGCTCACGACCTGTTCGCCGGATATACTGTTGACCGTGGCCATCGATCTTACACAACCCGGTGGCTCAACGATCACCCGGTCCATTGCGGCTTGGAAGAAAAGGATACCGGTCTTGGGAAAGCGGCCGGCCGTATTCATTTTGGGCCGCGGATGACTTATTTCACATGCTTCGGTGCGCGTTCAACTTTGTCCAAGCGAACGGTATATACCACAGGCATATTGGGGTCAACAATACCGGGCACCCCTTTCTCACCGAAAGCGAATTCCGACGGGAACAAGAAGACCCCCTCTTGCCCTTCTCGAAGGATCTCGATCGCATAACCCAGTCCTTTCATCACCTGGTCCTTATCGCCCATGCGGAAGGTCAGTGGCATGCCGTTCCGTTTGGTATCATCGAAAACGATCCCGTCCTCCATGTTCTTGCCACGATAGGATATGGTGACCACGTCGCCATTCTTGACCGCGATGGTATCCAACGCAGGTGTCTTGAGCCGGTAATACATGTCACTGCTGCCCCAACGTTGAAAAGGAACTTTCTCTTGTTTCAGGTAAGCGTGGATCAGCTTGCGCTCATAGATGTATGGCTCACTGGTCCGAAGCCGTTCATTCTCCATTAAGCGCATTGCCTCCGTGCCGATGCGGACAAGGGAGAGTTCCATTTGGACCATTCCCGAATCGGGTACCTCCACGACCTTATCACCCAGCAAGGTTTGCCATGGCCATTGTTGTACCGACGCGATCACGCTCATGCTATCCCCTTCATGGATCTTTTGCAGCACGTTACCGAAAGCCCCTTTGCGCAGGTCCTTTGCGGCGTACCATTCCTCGGTGCTGAGCAATTCACCTATCTCGCCGCCGACAATACCCGATCTCAGGTGGAACAAGAGACTATCGCCATCCTTGGGGACTTCTTCACCATCGCCGAGCACATGTAGGTGCATGTGAACATCATCGTCCAGCCGTTTGTACCCATCATAGGGCGAGGAATTGCACGCGATGAAAAGCCCGACCGTACATGCCGCAAGAACCCACTTGTTCATCTCCTGTCCGATACAGAGACCAGCCCCAAATGGTACACCACTGTGCTGCGCATTGGGATCCGGTCCTGATCGCCGATAATGCCATGGGCGCGGTATGATGGGATCACGATCAAAGCACTGTCGCCCGGCCCCATCAATTGGATCGCTTCGTGCAATCCGCTTTCCACATCGTCCATGCCGATGTGGAAGGATTCCGGATACCCCGGTTCACTAGCGTATGCGGAATCCCCGTTGAGCAATTCCAGCCGGTAGTTCACTTTCGCCCACTGGTCCGGTTTCGCATCGGGGGCATCCGCATTTCGGAGCATATGATATCGTATTCCAGTTCCCGTGGTGATCAACGACAACCCTATGCGCGTAGCGTACAGATCGATGTCGTGCTGCTCCAGTTTAACGGCCGCGATGTTGTCATCGATCATGGAATCGGCAGTTGGCATTTGCTGATCCCGGTTCGGCGTACCACGTTCATCTCCGCAGGAAACGGCCAGCGCCAAAAAGAAGAACACCGCCGTCTTCATGCTGGATGCGCATTCAAGAATGCAGGCAGCAGTCCGATGAAGCGTTGAACGGCCACATCCAGCGGTTCCTTGGTATGCCCACCTGCTGCATTCGCGTGTCCCCCACCATTGAAGTGTTCCTTCAGGAATTGATCCACTGGTAGATCGCCCTTGGAACGCAGGCTCACTTTTACCAATTCAGGTCGTTCCACGAAGAAGGCCGAAAGCCGGACCCCTTGGATGGAAAGCCCATAATTGACGAAGCCCTCGGTATCGCCCGGTTTGTAGTTGTGTTCCTTCAACTCGTTCATGGACAAAGCGATCACCGTGGTGCGCATTGAGGCCAACACCTCCATGCGCTGGCTCAGCATGAAGCCCATCAACTTCAGTCGTTCAACCGTGTTCGTATCTGAAATGGAGCCATGCACTTTATCGATATCCACTCCGCGCTCCATCAGGTCGGCGGCAACGCGCATGGTGTGCGGTGTTGTGCTGCGGTAACGGAACGACCCGGAATCGGTGACCATTCCAGTGTATAAGCATGTGGCCGCGTCCATGTCGATAAGTGCTCCATGTCCAAGTGCCACAACAATATCGTACACCATTTGGCACGTGCTGCTCGATGCCGTGTCGGAGAACATGACCGGGGTGAACACATCGGGCTCTTGGTGGTGATCGATCAGCACCTTGTTGGTAACCACCTTGGCGGCTTCCTCAAGACCACCTATACGATCAAGCTTATTGAAGTCCAGACAGAACAGGATGTCGCATGTGCGGATGGTGGAAAGTGAAGCGTCCGGCGACCTGTCGAAACATAAGATCTCCGTTCGACCCGGCAGGCCGTCCAAAAAGGTTGCCGGCGTATTGGGCAACACCACCTTTACAGTGTGGCCGACCGCACGCAACACATGCATCAGGCCCAAGCTGGAGCCGATGGCATCACCGTCCGGATTGAAGTGCGAAACAATGACAATGCGCTTCGGCTTTGCCAACAAGGTCCTAAGCGCTTCAAGCTGCTCCTGCGGTACGGTTGGAAATGACATGGGGCGGCAAAGGTAGCCGCCCCATGTTGTTCGGATCGTCCGGAATGATCAGAAGCCCAAAGCCGGTGTTGGCATGTGCTCGATCAGGATGCCAACGCAACCGATATCATTGGTCTCGCCTTTCCTCTTCGGTTTGGCAGCGGCGTTCCCGGGAGCTACGATCTCCACGGCAATACGCTTGGAACTGGCGCAAGAGAATTCAACGGAAGTGGCCATGTTGTTGGCCGTATTGTCCCAGAGTACCTTCTCCTCCTCTTCATACACACGCTGGTTCTGCTTGGTACGCACCTCCTGCGAGGTTCCGGTCTTGTTGCCGGCTTCATCCATGACAGGTTCTTGGGTGGTCACTTCGGTAGGGTCGTCATGGGATACACGGATCTTTTCCACCAGTCGAATGGCCAGTTGCTCCCCCAAGACATTGTCATCATGGCATACGGTGATACGATAATCCTGCCCGCTGTATATGATGATGTTCAGTTCTGTTTCACGCCCGACCTGCACCATGGCACTTTTGCTTTGGCCGTTCTCTGAGAACCGCTTGTCGCCGGAAGGTTGGCAATTGAACAAGTGGTAATCGGTGCACTTGTATTGTGCAAAGGTCGTGGTGGCGATAAGTGCGAATACGGCGCTCGCCGCTATTGAATGCAGGGTCTGCTTCATGTTGTCTTTTCGATTACGCATTGGTCTTGTCCTGGGGTGTGATCATTCGATCTCGCAAACTTTGAACGGCTTGGACAAGTGCTTGGTACTTTTCTTCGGTCATGTCCATGGTCACATCATCTCCCAGGATCATGCGGCCGCTGGTAGAGGCGCCTTTGTGTGCAACACGCTGCACATTCACCTGATCGTAGATCTCACGTATGTTCAGCAATTCCTTTTGTAAGGAGGCCACATCGGCATCGGCATCATGCTCGTTCATCATTTCGATCAACTGTTCCAAGGTCACTTTTTGTTCAGCTATACGTTTACGTAGCCCATCATTGTTGCCTTTGGGCTGCATCTGGTCGGTCATCAGGTGCATGCTCTCCACCCAACCCCCTGCCAATACCATGGCCAACATGGAGCCCATTTTCTCTTCCTGCAACTTGTTATATGCCTTGGTATAGGCATCGTTACTGATCAATTCCAACGAATCGCCGCGGGTAAGGTTGGCTTCCAAACGAACGAAGTCGGCATCGGAGAAAGCGGATGCGATGCCCAGCCCGTCGGCCAGTTTCTTGGCGGTGAGGTAGTACCGAGCCACTTCCACGTTCAACTTGTAGTGGCTTGCATAGACAAGATCTGTAGAGTACACCCCAAAGTTGAACGCACGGCTCTTGAGCGTTACGTACTTCTCCACATTGGATGCCGGGTTCATTGCACGCTTGTTGCCTTCGGTCCCCAAGGCCCGAACCAAGCTGAAGAGCTCATTTGGGGTGGGCATCTGGTACAGGCTGGTCACCGTTGCCTCGGGTTCGTCGGCACCGATCACGAGCGTTTGCACCTTTTCGGGAGTTTGGGTATCCGGGCTGTTGCCGCAAGCAGCGAGCAGGCAGGCCAGAGCGGCGACAGAGAGCAGTTCAACTTTCATTTCGAGAGGTGGGTTGTTGTAGGCGGTGGCGCCACTTTTGGGAGACTGCACGAAGGAATGACGTTCCGTGTGCTGGATCTTGGTCCCAACCGGTTAGTTTTGCGCGGCTTTTTCAACGATCAACATGACGAACAGAACTTTTACCATGATCAAGCCGGAGGCCGTGGCCGCCGGAAATGCAGGAAAGATCATCGATATGATCATCTCCAAGGGATTCAAGATCATCGCACTCAAGTACACGGAACTATCCGCCACCGAGGCCGGATCTTTCTACGAAGTGCACAAGGAACGCCCTTTCTACGGTGAATTGGTGGAGTACATGGCCAGCGGTCCGATCTACGCCGCGATCCTCGAAAAGGAGAATGCCGTGGAAGATTACCGCAAACTGATCGGAGCTACCGATCCAGCCCAGGCCGAAGAAGGTACACTGCGCAAACGATTCGCCGAGAGCAAGGCCAAGAACGCGGTACACGGAAGTGACAGTGACGAGAACGCCGCCATTGAAGGGAATTACTTCTTCAGCGGTAGGGAGAGGTTCTAGGTTGTTCCGGGTAGCGGGTACCTAGTACAAAGTACCGAGTACAGGGTATTGCTCGTGTAGTACTCTTTACCCTGTACTAGTTACTCTGTACTGAAATGCCCCTGCTTTTGATGCCTGATCCTGCCCCCTGCCTAACCCAACAGGATCTCGTCCACCACTTTCCGGCCGGCCCTTCTGTTGAGCAGTTCCTTCAAGGCTTCGCGCATGAAGGACAGTTCATGCCGCAACGGGGCAGAATCGACCTGAACATGGAGGCGACCCTTGCGCAAGCGAACGCTGATGGTGTGGCGCGCGATCATGGGTCCCGCGATCTCATCCCAGCCGGTGGTGATGTCCAGCTCGTCCATCTTTTCGCGCAGCCCGAAGCTGTCGATCATTAAGTCCAAGGCGGTGTTAAGCGACTGTTCGTTCGACCTTTTCACTGGTGATCTTTTTGTCGTGGGTGAGGTGGAAGAAGCGCACATCCAAGTCCAAGCCGTCCATGGCGCGGTGCAGTCGTGTGGCATCGGTGTCGGTAACAAGCACTTGACCAAAACGTTGGTCCCGCATCAATTGTAGCAAGTGCCGCATCCGTTGGGGGTCGATCTTGTCGAAGATATCATCCAACAACAGGATGGGCCGGATCCCGCTGCGGGTCTGGGTAAGATCGAATTGCGCCAATTTCAGGGCGATCAAATAGGTCTTCTGTTGGCCTTGCGATCCATAACGTTTCAACGGTTGATCATCTATGGTGAAGACCAGATCATCTTTATGAACGCCTTGTGTTGTGTACTGTGCCGACCTGTCCCGTGGCCAGGCTTGTGCCAGCAATTCAGCCATCGGCACTTCGCCCACCGCGGACTTGTATTGCAGGGCTACCTTTTCCGGACCCGCACTGATCCCTTGGTAGTGCTGCTCCAACAGCGGGACCATTTCACCCATAAAGGCTTCGCGTACTTGATGCACGTGTGTCCCGTTGGCGATCAATTGTTCATCCCACGGGGCCAATTCATCCAACGAGCCGTTGCCCCGTTCAGCGAATTGCTTCAACATGGCATTACGCTGGGTAAGCGAGCGGTTGTAGCGCATCAGCGCCTCCAAATACCCACGATCGAACTGCGCGATCAAGCCATCGAGGAATTTGCGTCGCACTTCGGACCCGTCAAGCACCAATTGCCCGTCGTACGGGGTGATCATCACCACGGGGAAACGCCCTACATGATCGGCCAATCGGTCATATTCCTTGCGGTTCCGGCTCAATATCTTCCGCTGCCCTTGGCGTACGCTGCACAGAACATTGTCCTCGCCTGCAGCGGTTTGCATGGCACCCTGCACCATGAAGAGCGTTTCTCCGTGCAGGATGTTGTGGAGGTCCACCGGGTCGAAATAGCTCTTGGCCATGGACAGGTAGTGCACGGCATCGAGCAAATTGGTCTTCCCCACCCCGTTCGGGCCCACGAAGCAGTTCACTTCCGGACCCAATGCCACTTCCACCTCGCGATGGTTGCGAAAGTGCATCAGGTTCAGGCGCGAAAGATGATAGCTCATGGGGGCGGTAAAGGTAGGCTTGTCAAACGAGGGTTTGATCGAGTTCGCCGTTCATTGGCAGGTGATCGTTCATGGGGCTTGGCCGATATCGACGCTCTTTGGCAAGGGATCGCTTTCTGATCGTCGCAATGACCTTGCCAATGGCGGTGATCCTCCTTCGAGGGCACGATCGACACCCTCTTTTTCATAACCGAAAGCGTCGGTGTACCAGAAGTGCTCAAAAGGTCTACTTTTGCCGCTCCTTAGACCGACCATGAGCAATAAGATCCATTCCCACGACACCAAGGATGCACCTGCAAAGGATGTGGACCTCGGTGAAGTGTACAGCCGCAGCGAACTCTTTTTGGAGAACAACAAAAAGGCCATCACCATTGGGGTGGTCGGTCTGCTTGTAGTGGTTGGTGGCCTAATGGGCTACAAGAAATTCATAGCAGAACCCAAGGCCAAGGAAGCCAGTGAGCTGGTTTGGAAGGCCGAGTACTATTTCGAGATCGATTCGTTGGATCGTGCACAGAACGGTGACGACCAATGGCCGGGTTTCGCGACCATTGCACAGGACTATGGTAGCACCCCTACCGGGAAGTTGGCGAACTATTACCTGGGAGCCATCCACATGCAAAAAGGCAACTTCGAGGAAGCCCTGGACCACTACAAGAAGGCCGATCCGGATGACGATATTTTGCGTGTAATGGCCGTTGGCAACCAAGGCGATGCACTCGTTGAACTCGGTCGAAATGATGAAGCCGTAAAGCAGTTCGAGAAAGCAGCAGGCATGGAGATCAATGAGCTCACCACCCCGATGTACTTGATGAAAGCGGGCATTCTGCACCAACAAGCGAACAACTGGGGTGCTGCTGCCAAAGCCTTCAATCGGATCGCCAGCGAATTCCCCACGAGCCAAGAAGCCAATAGCGCAAAGAAATACGCGGGACGGGCTGAGGCCATGGGAGGATAGGTGCTGGACATTGGTTTCTGGCCACTGGCCCTTTGTTCTAAATGGATGAATTCGCTGTAACAAGTTGTGACTAGCCAGCAGCCAGTGGCTAACGGCTAGGAGCTTCCTAAAAATGGCAACTTCCGAACACAACCTTTCCAACTACGACCCGGCGGGCGTTCCCAGTGGTGCCGGACTCAAGTTCGCGCTGGTGGTGAGCGAATGGAACCACGACGTGACCGATGCATTGCGGGCTGGCGCTAAACAAACCTTACTGGACCATGGCGTGGCACCAGCCGATATTGTTGAAGCGTGGGTGCCCGGCAGTTTCGAATTGGCAGGCGGTGCCCAGTTCCTGCTGGAAAAAGGCGGTCTGGACGGCGTGATCTGTTTGGGCAGCGTGGTGCGCGGAGAAACCCCGCATTTCGATTTCGTGTGCCAAGGAGCCACCCAAGGGATCATGAACGTTGGCCTCAAGTTCAGTTTACCTGTGATCTTCGGCCTGCTTACTGATGATACATTACAACAGGCCAAGGACCGAAGTGGCGGCAAGCATGGTAACAAGGGCGTTGATTGCGCTGTGGCCGTGTTGAAGATGGCGGCCTTGAAGGGTAAATAGTTTCTGGCGACTAGCTGCTGGCTACTAGCTATTCGCTACTTAACATTAGCGAATTTGTCCACTTGGAACGAATGGCCAGGAGCGAGCAGCTAGAAGCCAGTAGCGCGGAAGTAAGCTTTCCTTGATCTCGGTTCGAACGCCCCCTGAGGCTCTCGAAGGGCAATGTCCTAGAGCGCATCTCAAAATAGTTTTTGGAAGCGAGAATGATGGATTTCGTGACCATGCGAGGCGCCAAAGTCGAGCATAGCGGTGGCTATGTGAGACTTTTGCAACGAAGCAGGGGCGTGAAAGACACATTCGCAGCCCGAAGGATTATTTTGAGATGCGCTCTAACCAATTTTGTGTTCTCATTTCCCCGCTTTGGCCGATCTTCGTGGCATGCGTCGCATCGTCCTTATCACCCTCCTTCTCCCCTGTTTGCTCTTTGCCCAAACGCGCAGTGGCCCCAGAGCAGGTCTGTCGTTGGCGACCATTTCAAGTGGACAGTTGTTCCAGTGGAACGGACTACCCCAAGTGGGTCCTATTCTGGGTTATAGCTTCGAGGTGAAATGGACGGAACAGGCCGCTTTCCTGATCGAGCCGATGTACATTTCCAAAGGCAGCTTTATACGAAACGCGCAGTTCGATCAGAATACAAGTACGCGCTATGGGTACTTGGAACTTCCGATCATCTTGAAATTGTCATTGGGCAAGGACCCGGGCGGGATCTTCCTCAGCGGCGGTATCATGGGCGGCTATTGGCTCACCGGAAGGCAAGTCTCCAAGGTAAGTGGGATCACGCAGTACAATACGCAATACGACCTTTCCCAGACCAACCGTCGTTTCCAATACGGCGTGGCGCTGGGCCTTGGGGTTGATAAGGGCAACTTCTCCTTCGAGTCCCGCGTTCAGACCAGCTTATCGCCCTTCAACCCGGTGTACCAAGCGCAGAACTTGGTGATCGGACTGCATTTCACCTACTACATTCCTAGGAAAGCGGACCGCGAGCGCAAGAAGGAGTTGGACGAATAGTGA
>Ga0209582_1000976_pt1 | contig 15243 bp, 11 predicted proteins | sample KloWWTmetKNB5Kit_FD_187176 | JGI IMG/M metagenome (GOLD analysis project Ga0209582, IMG submission 187176) | Active sludge microbial communities from Klosterneuburg, Austria, studying microevolution and ecology of nitrifiers - Klosterneuburg... | ecosystem: Engineered > WWTP > Aerobic digester >...
CCGATATTGCCCCTCCACCTCGAACATCGGTGGCGGGCAATAAGGGACAGTCTGAAGGGCATCGAGATCCCTCACCCTAAGGGAGCTTTGGTAGGCTCAAGTCTAGCGTGGGTGTATTCACTGGCACGCCGTTCTTCGCCCATGAAGCAGGGCCCCGTCCATGCAGGGGACGCGATGCGACCACATGATCAAGCGGGCCTCCTCTTCGGTAACGCATGACAGTGAGCAGGCGCGAACAACCTGGCCATACCCGACCAACACGAAGCGTTCATCACCTCCATCGTGAAAAAGAACGCCATACGTGCGATCAAGAAATCCGTTTTCCTGTGCAACACGGCCGCGAACCTTTCGGGGAACACCAGCAGTATCGCTATGTCAACACTGACCCTTTCGTAGAACGCGAGGAGATCCTACATACCAACGATCATCCTTTAAGGGAACGCAGCAAGTATCTAGTACCACGTGCTCACCCATTTGGGGAACACCGTCAATGTGTGGATATGAACGGCCAACCATTCGGGGAACGCGGCGAACATCCATGTAAATGCGGCCGACCATTTGGGGAACGCTACTAACATCTACAACGTGGCGTTGGTCCATTCGGGGAACGCCACATATACGATCGAACGTGCGCTCGACCACTTCACACCAACACCGTTCCCCAAATGGAACCTGGACCTTCGGTTCACCGTTCAAGGCGGAAACAACACCACCATGAACGTCACCTGCATCCGTGCCGGCGTTAAGGACCTCCCTTCTGGCGACCTCGCTGCCAAAGCCCGGTTCGTGCAACTATGCCTCACCGGCAACCCCTACTTCCCGGCACCGGTGCCCAGCTTGGCCACCTTGCACGCAGCAACCATCGCACTTCAGTTCGCCCTTGCCGCTGCCCAAGACCGCGCACGCTCTTTGGTGGCCATCCGTTGGGAGCGGCACGCCGAATTGGAACGCATCCTGGTGCAACTTTCCAAGTACGTGATGGCGACGGCCCAAGGGGATGTGGAAAAACAAGTGACCAGCGGCTTCGAACTGCGCAGGCCCCCGCTGCGCATAACCACGCTCACCGCACCTGACATACTTACCGTACGCCGTCCGAAGTCGCCCGATGGCGACCTGCTCCTACACTGGGGTGCCGTACACGGTGCGCGCCTCTACCAAGTGGAAACAACCACGGACGACCCTACCCAGGATCCACGATGGACCCTTGTCCATACCTGTTCCAGCCGCCGTGCGCATGTACGCGGCCTCACACCCTGCGTAGAATACCACTTCCGGGTGTGCGCCATGGGCACCGCGGGAACTGGACCATATAGCAGCGTGGTGGGCGAAAAGGTCTGGTAAGGTCGCATCGTGTATCATAGCCAGTTGCACGCGCAGCAGGATCCTTTTCGACGATCTATATCCCCGCCGAAAATGGTGCAGATAAGATGATCTGGTTCGACGCAGAAGTGAGCTACTGACCCGATCCGAGAAGCCATTCGATCGCAGGTCTTGAGGACGAAGACCCTGTCCAAGCCTCGGGATCCGCTCCCGCTAGGCTTCCGGCCGGGGAAGGTCCCAGGGCTTCACGTTGCTACCGGGTGTGCGGGTAGGCCGCATACCATCCACCCGCTGCTGGTCCAAACGGTCCATCTGCTCCAACTGCTCAGCGTAGAGCTTGCCGTGGTCCACGAAGGTGATGAGCTGTGCCACCTTGTGGGGTATCACCCATGTACCGATGATGTAACCGTGCTTCACTCCTACGCGCACATCGTCGTTGTCCAGGCAATACTCCGTGCCGAAGTCCATGTTCTCACGAATGAACTCCTTCATGCGAGTGAGGCCGTCACTAGTCCGGTTGAAGCGTTCGGCATACTGATCGAATACGTGGTGGCTGATGTGGAAACAGATTCCATCCTGCATGATGCGTGCCGCCCGGTAGTAGCCATCCTCGCCCCGGTACCATACGAAAGGAGCGATCCCGCTGAGGCGGGACAGGTACTGCAACACCTTCTTCGTGGGCAGGATGGCCACCAGCCAGTTGTTGCCCGCGTGCGAGCGGTACTCGTGCAGCTGGGGTTGGAAGCGCATGGACTTGTTCTTGCGCATGTCGCGCTGCAAGCGCTCAATGGGCTGCTTCAGCTTGTTCCACATGGCGGGCATGTCGCGAAAGGCTTCGCGCACCACCTGCTCCGGACTATGCTTTTGAACGATCATGGCTCGCGACCTTGAACGGACAACGGGGGAATGGGGTTGCTTGGTATGGGGTATCGGGCGTGGGTGATGTGAATGCTTGTTTGGGCGTGCCCCCGGCCCAAATGCGGCCGGGGTCGGGCCAACTGCTTCAAGTCCGCGCCGGATTATTGGCTTGCGGGCTTACCGCTCGTGTCCCTCACGCGCTGACGAATGTCCGAGGATCCGGCCTGACCCCGAGATTTGGTACACAAGCAGACAGCCATGTTACCAGCCCCGGATACGATCCACCAATGCCCTCACTGCAATGCCGCCGCACGAAAGGCCAACCTTCTTAGCGGGAACACCTTTGGATCACAGTTGTGGTCAGATGGATACATGCATGCGCCCATGCTGCCGGAAATGGTGCGGGTAACCCGTTGCCCCTTTTGCCGCCGCATCTATTGGTTGGCAGATGCTCAAGAGGTTGGGGTTGTTCCCGAGCCGGTCTTTGAAGAGCAGGATGTGGAGGTGAAGCGGAAGTGGTGGTTCGGAACGCGAAAGGAGAAACGGAGCGCATACACATCATCGCCGTTGGCCGACCTGCCGGAATTGGAGCACCTTGATGCAGATGGTCTGTTCGACGCGCTTGCTGAGACCATAACTGGTTCCACTCAGGGAAGGGAAGAATACTTGCGAACCAAGCTCTGGTGGACCCACAACGACAGTTTCCGGAATGACACGAGCGCCAGCACTGCACCTCTGCAAGAGAATGACCACCGAAAGAATTTGGAAGCGTTGTTGCCGCTGATCGATGCGGAGGACGACCAGGGGCGGTTGAAGAGTGCGGCTGTCCTATTGGCCCTAGGACGGTTCGGAGACGCGCGAGCAGTTGCTGAAGAGGTTATTGATGAGCGCCTCGTACCGTTTAAGGCGAAGTTCATCGAAGCGGCGGAACGCAGACATGGACGTGTATTCCGATTGCGCTGATGTCACTTGAATGCGATGAAGAGCAGCAACCCAATGGTCGTCACACCGATGATGACGCCAACTATGAACCTTGTCTTGCTCTCCTTCGCAAGTTCCTCATGCTTTCCTTCCAAGCGCTGCTGAGCCGTCTTGATCTCCTGACCCGTGACCAATAGCTTTCCTTCTGTGGACTGAACCTCCTTCGCGATTGAAGAGAACCTTCCAGGTATATCCATCTGCCTGATCTCACCCGTCATCTGTTCCACTCGGACCGCCGTCGCATCCAACTGCTTCCCTAATACATCAAGGAGCTTTTGCGAGCGATCGATGTCCGCATCGAAGCGTACGGAGGCCTTGTGTAGCTGCTCTGAGGATGCAGCGCAGGTCTGCTCGAATTCCGCAGAACCCTTCTCCATTGCCTCCACTAGTGATTTGATGTGTGCTTGGAACACGGTTACGAACCGCTCGGTAGCTTGGAGCACCTTTGCCGATGCATCCCGGGCTTTACCGATGTCCTCCGTATAGCTCTTCAACTGGCCAAGCTCCTTCTGAAGGGCGGTCAGTTCTGTGTTGATGCGATCAGTTGTTGACATGCTCAGGGTAGTATCGCTTGTTGAAAGCTCGAATCCAGCGCGTCTGCTTCTTCAGGTTCTGGTTCACGACCAGGTCCTCCAGCACCTGATCCAAGTAGCTGGCATGGGAAAGTACGTCCCTCTGAAATATACCCAAAGGAACCATGGGGTCTATCCCGCTATTGAGATATTCCTCCAACCCGGTTTCAAGGTCTTCGAGCGCGCCTGTGAAAAGCTTCTCGTTCCTGTACTGTAGTCGGCCGGAATCACTCCTTGTCTCCAGTAGGAAAACAGCATAGGCGCTGAGCATCAGGACCGCACCATTGCGAGGATTGTCAGCCAGTATGCGGCCACATGAGCCGCGCAGGTGTTCAAGGAGATCCGTACTGCCATCGGTGAGTTTCATATACTTCTCAAGAACCGGCAACCCGAAGGAACGACCATCTTCGGTGTCCTCCATCATCGGGTGATAGTACTTTGACGTGAAGTGGAGTTGGAGCGCTCTGGACAAACCGTCAGGATCAGTCAGTCCACGGTCGCAGATCCTGCGCATCTCCTTGATGGCCCTTCCACGCTTCAAAGCGATGTTGTCATAGACATACTTGATGAGGGTGTTCGCCAAGTCCAATCGCTCACCCTCGGCGGATCTCATCAAGCCCTCAACGCGTCTGGGCGACAGATAGAGGCTCAGGTACTCACGAAACCGTGTAACGTAGTAGTCCGCGCCGCGCTTTGAACTGTATGCCCTGACCGCCTTTGCATTGTAGTCCACCTCGTAGTCATCGAGCAAGCCGAGTATGCCAAGCCGATGGATCGCCTTGAAAGTGTCTTGCTCGCTGGCGTTTCCATCTCGGCCCGCAAATGGCAACAAGACCTGTCCAGCCCTTTGGTCACTGCTACCATTGCCATAGCTGGCCTTGACTTCCGTGATCAATCGGCGCAGCATCTGGGTGTCACCTTCAGCACCCTTGAAGTTCTGTTCATGGAACCACGCTACTATCTCCTCATCGAAGTCGGATGCGTTGCTATACAGGATCGCGCAGTAGGCCGGATTCCTATCTCGACCAGCCCGTCCAGCTTCTTGAACGAACGACTCTATGGAACTAGGAAACCCTATGTGGATCGTTGCACGCACATTGGGCTTGTCGATGCCCATGCCAAATGCCTTAGTCGCCACGAGGATGTTGATGTCATTGTTCAGGAACAAGCGCTGGTTCCTAGCTGAACCCTCCGAGCCTGAATCTCCTCCTCGAAACGTCCCGACTGCTCCAAACTTTGGGTTGATACCGCTTGCGATCGCTTCAACCCCCAACTTTCCCGAAGCATGCGGACAGAATACGAGTATTCCGTTTCGGTACTTGTCTTTATCATCACGTTCATAAAGGTCGTTCCCCAAGTACGTCGGCCAACTGTTGTTGGAAGCGGCGTGCTTGGCAAGGAGGTCCGGTAATGCTGCCAGCAGGGCATTCAGTTCTAGGAGCTTCGCCCTTGCAACCGTTTCACGACTTGTGGACTTCTCTGGAACTCCATGGATCCCAAAGCACAGTTCAGAGCGCTGGATGCTCAAACTCTCGACTACGTGATCCTTTGGTATTTCCAGCTCGCGGCGTACGTCCGTTAGCACGTCGAATGAAGCCGTGGCGGTCAACCCGAACAAAGGCACCGTGTCTCCGGTCCAAGTTGAGCAGCACTTACGCGCATTTTCACCCAATCGGAGATAGGCCGTCCGGAAGTCATGTCCCCATTCGGATACGCAGTGCGCTTCATCGATCACGCAGTAGCAGAAGAACTTCCCTGCACGTTGCATTTGACCCATGTCCGACCTAAAACGCTCGATCATGAATCGTTCAGGCGAAACGAAGCTGAGCAGCACATTTCCGTCCAGTACTTGATCTTGCGCCCATGCACGCTCGAATTGGTTCAGGTTCGAGTTGACGAATACGGTTGCATCGATCCAATTCCTTTTCAACCCTTCATCTTGATCCTCCATGAGGGACTTGATCGGATCGACGACCATGGTGTGCCCTGGCTGGATCAGGGTGCATAGTTGGTAGGTGATCGACTTACCTCCTCCTGTTGGTAGCAGGCCAACGATAGAGTTCCTTCCCAGCGCCTTGGAAATGATCGGCAACTGGCCTTCACGGAAGTTCGCCTTGCGGAATACCGATCGCATCAGGTTGCGCAATACGGCAATGCGGGGCAGATCGACGTCCGTGCGATCATCATGGACAGTTGCCAGGGATGGATAAGTGATAGGGCGAGCGCTTAAGAATCGGCGCTGTACAGACTTGGAATGGGCCGAACGCACCGTGACGGTGATTCGAGCCTTGGACTTTACCGGCTCACTCAAACCCCAGCGCTGAAGGACGGAGACATCTAACAGCACATCGCCATCATAGTCGCGGACAGCTTCAAACGGTTGTTTGCTCTGCTTGGCGGTATTCAGGCATCTGAACTCCGTTGTATCGTAGGTGGTCAGGTCAATTCGTGGTATCGCACTATCTACACCGGCCAATACGAACAGACCTCCCAATGTGCTCTCGAAATCCCGACAGGCCGCCAAGCCGCAATCAACATCCCTTTCCAAGATGCCAATACGCCATACCTCTGCATCGAGAGACAATGTTCCTTTCAACAGCAGTTCGACCAAGACGCGCTGGATCCTGGCCACCGCCAACGGGGTAAGGGCAATAGACAGGGCTCGAAGCCCGGCAGGCCTTGCATATATGGGCGTGTCATAGTTGGCTCTGAGTTGTTTGAGGTACTTGTCCTCGAAAAATCCATTGTGCTCATCAAGCCTCTTTCCCCATGTCGCCGCCTCACCACTCTTCAACCGCAGCACCGACCAATTCACATTCTTGACCAACCCCAAGACTTCATCCCTGCGGCCGTCCAAATACTCCTGAGCAGGATTCGAATGCTGTGAGCCATCGATCTCCAGAACAAGACCTTTCTTCTGCCCCTCTCGACCTCTTGGAAGTTCAATGGAAAAGTCTACGCGCTGGCGACCAAAGCGATCGAAGGGCCATCGGGACTGCAGGTCCTCGATACGTTCGCCGGATTCATATGCGTAGGTGAGGATGTTGGTCAGCGAGCGCTGAAGTTCAAGAACCTGGAGCAGGCAAGGACTACCAAGATGGCTTAGGAAACGCTCTACGAATTGCTTCTCCAGATCGGAGCCAAGTTCCTTTGTCTTTGCCCATAGCTCGATCGGCTCTGCTCCAATACGTGGGTCAACGATGCATAGGGCATCGAACAGGTCACGAACGAACTCTTTCGATGGATCGGCTGCACGGTAGCACACCGTTCCCGTTGGGTCTTGACGATGGTCTATTCCGCCCCAAGTTAACTTCAGATACTCTTCGAGAAATGTGCTGGCCCGTGTTGGCTTACCCCGTTGGATCAGGTTGTGGAGTATCGCGACAACACTCCCTCGCGGGTTCTCAAGTGATATGGTATTGTCTTTATCCGAGATGTCAGTCTCGAAGTAGCTCAAGGATAACAGCATGTCCTTGGTCGCTTCCACCTGGGTGTCCTTATGCACCACCCGTACCGCGTCGATCACGACATCGGAGAAAGCCCCAGCAATAAGTTGGCGATGGAAACCGGACATCGCGTTCGGTCACATATTCCTCCGGTACTGCCCCCCCACCTCGAACATCGCTTCGGTGAGTTGGCCTAGTGAGCAGTACTTGCACGCTTCCATCAGCACGGCGAACATGTTCTCATTCTTGATCGCCGCCTCTTGCAGTTTTCGCAATGCGGTTTTCCCTTCAGCTTCGTATGCCTTCTGTACGTTCTCGACCGTCTTGATCTGCGCCTCCTTCTCCTCCTCCGTCGCGCGGATCACTTCCTTCGGCAATACCGTCGGTGAGCCCTTCGAGCTGAGGAAGGTGTTCACGCCGATGATGGGGTATTCGCCGGTGTGCTTCAGCGTTTCGTAGTAGAGGCTTTCCTCTTGGATGCGGCTGCGCTGGTACATCGTCTCCATGGCGCCGAGCACGCCGCCGCGTTCGGTGATGCGGTCGAACTCGGTGAGCACGGCCTCTTCCACCAGGTCGGTGAGCTCTTCGATGATGAAGGAGCCCTGTAGCGGATTCTCGTTCTTGGCCAGGCCGAGCTCCTTGTTGATGATGAGCTGGATGGCCATGGCGCGGCGCACGCTTTCCTCGGTGGGCGTGGTGATGGCTTCGTCGTAGGCGTTGGTGTGCAGGCTGTTGCAGTTGTCATAGATGGCGTAGAGAGCCTGCAGCGTGGTGCGGATGTCGTTGAAGTCGATCTCCTGCGCGTGGAGGCTGCGGCCGCTGGTCTGGATGTGGTACTTGAGCATTTGGCTGCGCTCGTCGGCACCGTAGCGGTGCTTGAGCGCCTTGGCCCAGAGGCGGCGCGCCACACGGCCCATCACGGCGTACTCGGGATCCATGCCGTTGCTGAAGAAGAAGCTCAGGTTGGGCGCGAAGGCGTTGATGTCCATGCCCCGGCTGAGGTAGTACTCCACGTAGGTGAAGCCGTTGGCCAGGGTGAAGGCGAGCTGGCTGATGGGGTTGGCACCAGCCTCCGCGATGTGGTAGCCGCTGATGCTGACGCTGTAAAAGTTGCGGACCTTCTCTTCAATGAAGTACTGCTGTACGTCGCCCATCAAGCGCAGCGCGAACTCGGTGCTGAAGATGCAGGTGTTCTGCGCCTGGCGTTATTGCCCGCCCTGAGCTTGTCGAAGGGTTGGGCGTGCCCCCTCGCAAAAGCCTCGGGGTCGCGTGCTGCGCTTTAGCCGGACTTGTCAGGGCCAGCGATTGCGGCACTCCGGGGGCACTCCTTCGTCGTGCCTCCTCGTTGCTCGCATCCGCAACGCCCTGCCTGCGCCGGGCTGCCGCTTCGCCCGCTCACGCAATGCGAAGTCCCGGTGCTCAAAGTCAAGCACTACTCGTTCACTTTGACAAACGTTCGAGCCTCCTTGGTCTGAGTTTGACCATCCAGTATCCACAAAATGTAGACACCAGGACTCAGGTCACTTACGTCAAACGGCTCACCACCATTAAGTCCGTCTCGAACGAGTAAGAGATTGCCCATCTGGTCATAGATCTGAACTGAGAGTGTTGTTGCGGATCGCGTCCCAACAGCGATGCTGTTCAGGGTTGGATTTGGGAATAAGACGTAGTCACTATCCAACCATGGCATGCCATCTTGAAACTGTTGGTTGCAATCGAAGGGCAACGCGAACTTCGTTCTAATGTTCAGACCTTGACCACTCCAGTTCATTCCCAGGAACACCAAGTCAGTCCTACCGTCAGCATTGAGGTCTCCCCTCAGTGTCGGATTAGCGAGCACACCGGACCCATCACCCAGTGCCTCGAAACCCGCGCACCATGTGCCATCACCGTTCGAATACTTCACGCGGATATTCAGCCCGCAGCCTGACCAATCTTCACCGACGAAGATCAGGTCCGTCTTTCCGTCGCCGTTGACATCCCCTGTGAGCGTGGGGTAGGTCATAACACCTGAACCGTCGCCCAGAACCTGGCTGTACTCATCAAAGGTCCCGTCACCGTTAGACATCTTCACCCGAACGTTCAGGTTCGTGTTGCCTCCCCAGTCCTGCCCCACGAAGATGAGGTCGGTCTTTCCGTCGCCATTGACATCTCCTGTTAGCGTCGGGTAGGTCATAACACCTGAACCGTCGCCCAGAACCTGGCTGTACTCATCAAAGGTCCCGTCTCCGTTAGACATCTTCACCCGAACGTTCAGGTTCGTGTTGCCTCCCCAGCCCTGCCCCACGAAGATGAGGTCGGTCTTTCCGTCACCGTTGACGTCACCGGGCAGGGTAGGGTTCTGCAATACATGAGCACCATCACCGGCGATGTACGTGGTAGCTGAGAACAGGTCGTTCTCGGGCTTGGTCTTTCTCAAGTAGAGGCCGAACTCCCCGTAGTCATTTCCGCCGTAGTCCGTCACTCGCACATACAATGGCAAAGGACCAGAGTAGTCATGCAACTCGATCTTCGCATGGTCTCCAACACCGCTGCTGTCATCATATGCTAGTTCCGTAAGGTTCCCGCATGTTCCGGAGTACAGCATCATGACCGTATTGGTCAGACCGCCTTGCACCTGATAGGTCTCTATCGAGAAGTCGGAAGGTGGGTTTATTTCTAACCAGACGTCCTCTACTGGACCTATATATGGAAGAAATGGTGGCGCGTTGGACGAATTGCCCGCGCAGAGGTTGTTCGTAACCATTCTATCGCATGCGGCCACCTCCAGAGCCGTAGTGCATTCGTCATGTTCATTGATGACCTTGACATATGCTGTGTCCCTGATCTCAAAGCTCTCGAAATCGGTGACCGTGAAAACTACACGTGTCCTTCCAGAAGGAAAGACTTCCGGGGCGTCGTGGAAAACGTAAGAGCAGCCGCGATAGATCTGCATTGGTGTGAACGGGATAGGTGTGCCCCTGGTAAGGAAATCTACAATGTCAGGATTCGACGCTGGCTCGCCAGATTCTTGCGAGCCGAACACGGTCAGGTCGGCGGGGCCGTGAAACCGGTCGTAGTGCCGCATCGTCGTGGTATTGGTGGTCCAGAAATTATGGTCGTCAATGATTACATGCAGCGATCCTTGCACATGCGGCGCGCCTTCACCATTAAGATCCCAAATGGTCAGCCCTTCCGGCTCCTCGCCCCAGCAACCAAGTGGCGAAGCGTCGACGTTGTGAAATGTGAAATCAAAACAGAAGTGCTCATACGGTGCTCGTTGGGTGTTTGTGGATCTTTGGATGCGTCGGCCAGTGAAGGCATCAATCACATGGATGCCATCTTGGTAGTTCCAATGATGGTTGTCGCATGTAATAATCCCTGAGCTGAGATAGAGATAACGACCATTTTCCGTGAACTCTCCGCCCTGCATGTTTGGCAACGTGAGTGGGGTATTCCACTCGGTTCGAAGTCCGATCTCGTCATCTTCAACTTGAAGGCCATCATGCTCATTGGGCTGATAGAGAATGCTCGCCCAATCGATGTTGTAAGAGATCAGATGGCTAGCCTCATTCTTGGATGAGTACAGCAGGTCTGAAGAGGGGTCGACAGCACACCATCCTACGTTGGTCTGTTCATCCGTATCCAAATAGGCATAGTTCACCAGTTGCAAGTTGCTCGCCTTGAAGAAGCCGATGATGGGATGTCCGGAATGGGGCTGGAACTTGCTAGTCAGGGGCACGAGGACGTACTTCTGACCGTTCAACGGGCACACGCATACATCCAAGTCCCCCGCGTGACCGTATCGCTTAAAAGTGGTGTCGGCACTCGAAGTCTGAAGGTTAAACTTGTCGACCGCGCTGTATCCGTCGAGGTCATGGTCAATGTCGATGCTCTTTGGGATCTTGAAGATGTTGTAGTCGAAGTTGTCCGTGATGCCGTAGATGTCACGGCCCACAGCGCAGAAGAACCAATTTGTCCCATCGTTCCCAACCCCGTTCGGTGCCCAACCGTTGTCACCCCAATTCGGGGTGCCCTGGTTAGGATGATCACCCATGTGAAAGAAGTAGGCATCCTTCGACGACCGAGGAAAGTATGCCTGGCCGCTTCCGTTGAGAGTTAGTGCGTAGGTTAGGAGAAGACCGACGGCTCTGCTGGGTGGGTTTGGTTTCATGTCCTCGGGGGTGAATAGGTCAGTACGTCGTTCGTTCTGCAAGGGTAATCAACTCGGCCCGATATTCCATCGGGCCGAGCTGACTATTCCATTTACCAGCGGTAGCCAATGGTTCCTCCGTAGGTCTGGCCACCGCGCGACTTGTCGCCGCCAACATGCGAGTCCGACGTGCTCGATCGGAACCCACCTGCATTGAAGCCGCCCCCGATGTCACGGGTTACGCGGTCAACCGTGGTCTTGCCTCGGTCGGCGTCACCGAATGAGTGGCGGTCGTGCTGGACGCCAATCCGGTCGGCCGCATCGCGCAACCCTTTTGACCCGCTGTTGTCATTGCCCGAGGCTTGGGCGAAGCTGGCTACGCTCAAAGCGAGCACCATCGTTGTAAGAACTGTCCGTTTCATTGTACTGGGTGTTTGTTGGTTCCCTCGCTTTGAAAGAGGAGGAGGGAATGTCCTGTTGGTTGAATGTTGCTGAGGTGTGCTACCAGCGATACCCGTTGGTCCCGCCGAACCGCTGTTCACGACCCGGTGGCTCGACACAGCGTTTACCATCGCGCATACCCTGGCTTCCACAGTGGCAGAGATCACGGCTCTTGGGATGCTCCCATTCGCAACAACCACGTGATCCGCCTAGGATGTTGATTCCTTTCTCGCCATAGCAAGGATGTGCAGGGTGGCGATATCCCTCACACCGTGAGCACTTCACCCAGCACTCGTGGCAGCAGGGACAATCCCACTCCGCGCGATCCGATTTGATGGTGCCGACGTGAGTGTCGAGCATTGCAATCAACTGGGCGTCCCCTGCCCAGGGCTTGGGATTCGGACAGGGTCTCGGTTCCCCCGGTCGGTCGTCAGGACATGGACGCGGGTGAGGGCGATCATCCGGACATGGGCGAGGCTCTGGCCGAGGTCGATCATCGGGTCCGCGCTGGCCAAAGGCAGTCAACGTGCTGAACAGAACTGCGGTGATGAGTAAGGTCTTCATCGGCTGGTGTTGTTAGGTTGTGAGGTGTTTCTCGATTGGCACCGCCAACCTATCCACGCTATCACAGCCCCTTCCAGAAGACGTAACAACCGGTCGCACTTGCGTAACGAGCGGTACAAGTAGCCTTCTATCGACTCACGCCGAAGATCTCTGTTGAGAGTCGCAACGTGCGAATCTGTTACTGCTCGTAGGCGGTCAGAACCAAGCCTGTATTTCGTCTACTCACCTCTAGCCAGCAGCCATCAAACATCAGCACCCGTGCAGATGCTCTTGCATGCGGGCTCCGCTGCACGTACTTCTTGACATAGCTGATATTGACGATCGTTTGCTTATGCGCCCGTATGTACCCATTTTGAGGTAACTCCTCAAGAACTTGTCGAAGAACTTTGGAGCTGACTCTCTTGCGCGACCGAGTCGCTTCTTGATCTGCCCGAACATAAATCTCAGTACACCGGCCTGCTCCTCGGCAGTACATGATATCAGAAGGGGCAATCCGTTCAACGCCAGATCGATCCCTAATCAGGAATGGCTTTTCGATGCCCTTCTCAATACTCGGGGCTGTGACTTCTCTAACACCCTGAACTCCGAGTACAAGACCTATGAACTTGGCCAAATCCTCTGCGCGTATAGCACGTATCGTCAGCTCATGAACCTCAACTAACTGCCTCAGAGTCTCCGAGCGGGCTAATTCTGCTTCGAAACGGGCAATCTCATCATCGGTCAAGTTCTTCAACACATAGCGCGCTGCTCGTTCGCTATCCTCGTGCAGTTTCCAGTCTTCATCGGTCATGCACCTGCATTGTCTGTAGCCATGGTCAACTTTCGATGCAATTCTGCCAACTTCTGCTGGCAGCGATGTCGCTTGACCTTCACCGATCCTACATTGGTCATCCCTAACTCGGTCATTATCTCTTCATCGCTCCGCCCGTTCATTGTCAATCGTAGAAGAAATTGACAGTCGGGTCCTAATTGCTCGAAAGCTGCCCACGCGCGCGCGCCTTGTTCTGCTACTAGCTTGTTCTCTTCAACCTCAATCATGAGATTCATAGGAGTGGATTCCTCCTCGGCATGTTCCTCTATGGACAGTGCATTATCAGCATACCTTTTCTTGTACCGGTTAAGTTGTTTGAGCCATAGATTCCGCCCGATGACGTTCGCGAGTGTGCTTAGCTTGACTCCTGCCCTTAGGACGAAGTCTGGCTTGCTGACCATTTGGTAGACGGTCACGATGGCATCCTGAATTGTTTCCCTCGCCTCTTCTGCACTCCCCCCGTTGGATTTGACATAGTGCATTAAGGGTGCTCGCACCTGCAGATACAGTGCATTGACCACACGAGCTTGAATGGTTCGGTCAGAACTACGCAGACCATCAAGAGTTATCTCATCATCGACCATGGCACACATTCACATATTCCTCCGGTACTGCCCCCCCACCTCGAACATGGCGGCAGTCAGTTGTCCGAGGCTGCAATACTTCGTCGCCTCCATCAATACCGTGAACATGTTCTCGTTCTTGATGGCTGCCTCTTGCAGTTTCCGCAGTGCAGCTTTTCCTTCAGCCTCGTAAGCCTTCTGCACATTCTCCACCGTCTTGATCTGCGCCTCCTTCTCTTCTTCCGTTGCGCGGATCACCTCCTTCGGAAGAACGGTGGGAGATCCTTTGCTCGATAGGAACGTGTTCACCCCGATGATCGGATACTCTCCCGTGTGCTTGAGTGTCTCATAGTACAAGCTCTCTTCCTGGATCCTTGAGCGCTGGTACATGGTCTCCATGGCGCCAAGCACGCCGCCGCGTTCGGTGATGCGGTCGAACTCGGTGAGCACGGCCTCTTCCACCAGGTCGGTGAGCTCTTCGATGATGAAGGAGCCTTGCAGCGGGTTCTCGTTCTTGGCCAGGCCGAGCTCCTTGTTGATGATGAGCTGGATGGCCATGGCGCGGCGCACACTTTCCTCGGTGGGGGTGGTGATGGCCTCGTCGTAGGCGTTGGTGTGGAGCGAGTTGCAGTTGTCGTAGATGGCGTAGAGCGCCTGCAACGTGGTGCGGATATCATTGAAATCGATCTCCTGCGCGTGGAGGCTTCGGCCGCTGGTCTGGATGTGGTACTTCAGCATCTGGCTGCGCTCGTCGGCACCGTAGCGGTGCTTGAGCGCCTTGGCCCAGAGGCGGCGCGCCACGCGGCCCATCACGGCGTACTCGGGGTCCATGCCGTTGCTGAAGAAGAAGCTCAGGTTCGGCGCGAAGGCGTTGATGTCCATGCCCCGGCTGAGGTAGTACTCCACATAGGTGAAGCCGTTGGCCAGTGTGAAGGCGAGTTGCGAGATCGGATTCGCTCCGGCCTCCGCGATGTGATAGCCGCTGATGCTGACGCTGTAAAAGTTGCGGACCTTCTCTTCGATGAAGTACTGCTGCACGTCGCCCATCAAGCGCAGCGCGAACTCGGTGCTGAAGATGCAGGTGTTCTGCGCCTGGTCCTCCTTGAGGATGTCGGCCTGCACGGTGCCGCGGACCTGCGCGAGCGTGTCGGCCTTGATCTTGGCGTAGATGTCCGGAGGTAATACTTGGTCACCGGTTATGCCGAGGAGGAGGAGGCCTAGACCGTCGTTGCCTTCCGGGACCTCGGCGTTGTATTGAGGGCGGGTAGGTGAATGGTGAATGGGAGTTGGTGAATGGGAAGAGCCGCTCCCTCCATTCGCCATTGACCATTCGCCATTCGCCTTTGCATCCTTCTCCCAGCGTTCCGCGATCTTCCTCTCGACCTCCGCTTCCAATCCGTGTTCGCGGATGTACTTCTCGCAGTTCTGATCGATCGCTGCGTTCATGAAGAAGCCCAACAACATCGGTGCGGGACCGTTGATGGTCATGCTCACGCTGGTGGTCGGCGCTGTCAGGTCGAAGCCGCTGTAGAGTTTCTTGGCATCGTCGAGGCAG
>Ga0209582_1000984_pt1 | contig 15173 bp, 9 predicted proteins | sample KloWWTmetKNB5Kit_FD_187176 | JGI IMG/M metagenome (GOLD analysis project Ga0209582, IMG submission 187176) | Active sludge microbial communities from Klosterneuburg, Austria, studying microevolution and ecology of nitrifiers - Klosterneuburg... | ecosystem: Engineered > WWTP > Aerobic digester >...
CTGTCATTGACAATATTGATGATTTTACAGATAATGTGCGTAACAGCTTTCAGGATGAAGATATGGAAAGGAAACTCAAACGGAGTGAGGTGCCTCATTTTGTGCTTTACAATATCGAAGGAAAAGCTTTGAGCTCAAAAGGGTTAATTTGTTTGACTAATATTCAGGATTATCGTGATGGCAATATATTGAGACACGAAAAGACTCTGGAAGAAAAAGAACTCGAGCAGATTAAATTAATTTCAGTGAGAAAATCTATGGTTAAGCCTGTGCTTCTTGCTTATCCCTCGCATGAAGTCTTTGACGACTACCTGGAGACTTTGAAAACTGACAATAATTTAGTACAGCATTTCCATTTTGATGATAAAGACGAAAAACATACTTTCTGGACTGTTTCAGATCCTAAGTCTATTGAGCACATCACTACTTTCTTTGAAAATGAATTAAAGCGTGTTTACATAGCGGACGGTCACCACCGACTCTCGACTTTTTCAAGATATGGCAATGAATCTGGTTCAGAGATCGGCGATTATGTTTTGTCTGTATACATTCCATTTAGTGGATTGCAGATTCATCCTTTCAATAGAATAATAAACCTTTCTGAGAATTGGGATTGGGATTTAATGATGAAAAAACTCAAAGGATATTGTTTTGTTGAAAAGATAAAAAAGCCTTTCACTCCAAAGTTTAAATTTAATTTCTTAATGACATCTGGTAGTAACATCTATTCATGTGTCTGGAAACCTTCTTTGCTTGAGAAATATAAAGATGAGCCATTAGTTTTAGATACAGCACTAATCAATGCGGTACTTTTTAAGGACCTATTCGAAATGAAGGATGTAAGAACAGATGATCGTATAAAATATGTGGAAGGCTACAAAGGGTGGGAAGGTTTTTATAAATCTTTCAAAAAAGCAGGTAACAATGTTGGCTTTTACCTTTATCCTATTGATTTTGAAGATTTTCAAAAAGTCTCTGATCTGGGGCTCACATTGCCTCCAAAGAGTACGTGGTTTGAACCTAGAATACGAAATGGTCTTGTGATTCATGATCTTAGGCTGTCATAATAGCTATATCTGATGATTAGAAAGATTTCTGCTGATTGGATTATACCTATTTCACATAACCCAATTAAAAATGGGTTGATCACAGTGGATTCTGAAGGTAAAATACTGGAAATTTCTGCTACTTTTGACTCCACCCAGCCAAATATTGAGTATTATAAGGGGGTCATTATTCCAGGCTTTATCAATACGCACTGCCATCTTGAGCTATCCCACATGAAAGGACTTGTGCCAACAGGACTAGGCCTTATTTCTTTTATTAAAGAAGTGGTCAGCAAAAGAAATTTTGAAATTCAAGACATTCTTAATGCAATTCAATTGGCTGATCAGGAAATGTTTGACAATGGTATCATGGCTGTTGGTGACATTAGTAACATGAACCATACCTTCCCTTTCAAATTGAAAAGTAAGTTGCAATACTACACATTTGTTGAGTATTTTGATATGCTGAACCCATCATGGACAGAACGCGTAATTAAACAATACAATCAAGTATATCATGAAGCTCCTTCTGATGGCAGACACAGAAGATCTGCAGTTCCTCACGCTCCTTATTCTGTCACACCTGAATTGTTCGTTGCTATCAATCTTTTGAACAATAAACAAAGTATAGTAAGTCTGCACAATGAAGAGACAACCGCTGAGAATGAATTATTTGTGTCAAAATCTGGAGGATTTGTTGATTTTTACAATAAGCTGGGGAATGAGCTCGATCATTTTAATCCTATTGGTCATTCTTCAATCCATTATTCCCTGGATCACATGGATCTCAATTTAAGAACTTTGTTGGTGCATAATACTACGATGTGCCAGGAGGATATAGTATTTGCACGAAGTAAGCTTAAAGAGGTTTATTGGTGTACTTGTCCTAATGCTAATATGTACATAGAGGGTAAATTGCCTGAATATCAGAATTTTATTTCTAATGATTGTAAGATGACTGTTGGTACTGATAGTCTGACTTCCAATTGGCAACTTAGCATTCTTGAGGAATTAAAGACTATTGAACAGCACTATCCGGATATTGAAGTATTTGAGCTTTTAAAGTGGGCTACACTTAATGGAGCCAAGGCTTTAGGCTTTGATGAGAATCTTGGAAGTCTTGAAGTTGGCAAATCTCCGGGAATTGTATTACTGGAGGATTCAATAGAAGGAGCGCATGTTATCCTTAAAAATAGTAAAGTTAAAAGACTTTTATAAAAAAAGCCTTCGACTAAATTAAAGTCGAAGGCTTAATTAAAAGATTTCATTTTAGAAATGAATGATCGCTTAGAACATCCCTTTCAAAATTGGTTAATTTTTAATTTCAAATTCAGAATAATCAACATTTGAACCTGAACCACCTTGATTCATGCCATCATCAACTACTGATTTTACTCTGATTAAGAAATAATCTTCTCCTTTTTTCACAACATACACATCACCAACGACCAATTTAGCAACTGCAATATCACTGCTTCCTTCAAAAGTAGCTTTGACATCAATTAGTCCAACAGCAAAATTCCAAACAGCTTTATCTACCTTTCTAATGACACTTCCATCATAGTTAGTAATTGAGCCTTTCCAAGGGTATGTTGGATTTGTAGTTCCAACTAAATCATTCCCTGCATCAAGGATGTGAGCTCCCGGCCAAGTATTGTTATCAGTGTTTTTTGCTACTGCCTTACCTGTAGATAGATTCAATCCACTCGCCAAAGGTCCTGCAAAGTTGTAAAGCTTTTCAGAAGTAATTGTAGTAAGACCTCTCACTTTAATTTCAACAGAAACTTGGTCAGTCTTTTGATTTGCATCAGTAACAGTGAACAGATAAGTATAAGTACCTGTAACTGTTGGCAAATCAAGTGTAAACTCTTTAGTAAATCCTTGTTGATCAGCACCCAATATTGCTACTGTACTTGAGGCAACTGCATCACCACCCAATTCAAACCTTGAAGGATCAAGATTTACACCATTCTCCTTTACATTTAACGATGAAAGGTTTCCAACTCCTTTTACTGCTTTAAGGGCAATAGTAAGTTCGTTTGCAGGATCCTGCGCTACAGCTCCATCAAAGTTATGAGTCTCTGTAAGTGTTGGAGACGTCAAGTCTATGGGGTCTTTAAGTCATCACCACAGCTTACCATAAAGATAGATGTTGTCGCTAACAACAATAGATTCCAAAATCCAAATATTTTTTTCATACTTTTTGTTTTAATTAAAAAAATGTGTTTTAGTTATTAAATAGTTTTATATTAATCATTATTACGGCTTAACAATCATTTGACCATTAAAGTGCAAAGTTAGTATCAGAAAAACAAAAAAGTATTATAATTAACAAATTAATGATAAACTTTTAAGTATTAACTTCAATTTTTTGAAAGGGGATGTCTTATTATTAGACTTTGTAAAAAGATGCTTCGATTACCTAAACGTAATAAATTAATGATTAGTTTGCTTTAATATAAATTTTCGAATAATAATTTTTTGAAACCGAGGGTTACCGATCTCTCTGAAAACCTGTGATTATTAATTCCTATGCCTTTTTCGAAGGGATTTATTTGTTGGGAAATATCAAATGTAATTTTACTTGAATTAGTGATTTTTGCTTCAAACCCAAGTGATCCATGAATGCCTAAGAAACTATTTGTGCTAAGTTTTCCAGAATTTATTATTCCATCTTCGTTTTTTTGGTCCGGATAGCCAGATAATGGAGCAGCCAGTTGATCACCTTTTGGCAATCTGTTTGCGTTATCAACGATTGGTTTGTAAGTTGCGGCAGCTACAATTGTTACATCAGGGCCGACCTTAAAATAAGGTACAAATCTGTTCGAAGGGAAAAAGTCCTTCTTTATACTCAAAGGAATATTAATAAAATGTGCAATTTCATTCTGCGGACCTTCAAAGCCAAAATTCTTACAAGAATAACTAAGACCTGTCTCCAAATTGACAAAATCATTTTTAACTTCCACATTGAATGCAAGAATTGTACTCTGCACTTTTTGAGTTGAAACTAATTTGCCTTTATCCGAATACGTTGGCGTCCTTATTAAGTCGAATGCACGCCCTAGCCTGAATCCAAGCCAAATGGCTGACAATAATTTCTTGCCGTCACTTTGATTAAATGGAATTGAAGTGTAGTTTGGATAGTTTTCACTGGCATAAATTGAACGCGGTTGAATATCGCTATTATGCAATTTGTTAAAAATTAGAGAATTATCTTCATTTGATATGTTTCTCATGACATTCAAACCTTGTGTCAGCGGATTAGATTGAATCGCGAAACCATTATTTTTTAAGTAGTAGTTGATGGATGGTTCTATTATATCATTTCGTTTTTCTCTTAATTCGTTATAAACAACATTTATATTATTCAAAACAGACATATTTGAATTAGTATTTTGAACCATCAAGTTGTCTGGATCAGCTGGTGCGCTAGCTACTCTATCATTTGTTTGAACTTTTACATTTTTGGATAGATCTTTAGAATAATATTTATCCTGAATTCGTGTGTTAGTCACTAATGAAGAAACTTGTGCATTTGTATTTGGTTGATCAATACTTGCTCTATCGACTTGTTTTGATGGAACTGTTTGTTTTGATTTCTCATTACTTGTCTGTAGTAGAGGTGTGTACATATATAATAAGAGCAAAATAATTGACATTAATATTGCTTCAATTATCTTGGAAGGGATGAGGTTTTTGTTTCTGAGGTTGGATTGAGATAAGGCACTTTCAAGTGTTGATAGGGCTCGAGAATCTGGCTTCAATCTGTTTGCTTGAAGCGTGTTCCTTATTTGGCTATCAAATTCGTTTTCTATTAGATGTGTGTGGGTATCCCAATGGTTCTTGAATGCTAGCCATTCATTTCCAATTATCGGAGTGTTAATGTTTGATAAAGATCTACTAATTGCCTGGTCAAAGAAATGACTTTCTCGTGCGGCATTCATTTTTGATGCCCTTGAAAATTTATTCCACGCATTATCTGGTTGGCCGATAAAGACATTTTCTAATTTGTCTTTAAATATTTGATCAAAAAGTTCTTCGTTGTTCATGCTACTATCGATGAGTTCTTCTTAAAATATCCTGCAATTTGTATCTGGCTTTAACTAGATTCGATCGTGAAGTACTTTCGGTGATACCTAAATGGCCACCGATTTCTTTGTGAGAAAATCCTTCAATGGCATATAATACGAAAACAGTTCTATAGGTGGGGCTAAGCAGTTGAATACTATTTAGGATCTCTTGTTCTGAGTATTTGCTTACTGCATCAGCATCGAGTGAGTGATTACCATAGACCTGATCTATATCTTCCGTTTTACGTCGCACCATCTTTCTGTAATGATCTATGCAGCTATTGACCATGACCCGATGCAACCATGATGGTAGTGAAGTTCCAATTTGAAATTTTGAAAAATTATTAATCACCTTGATAAAACCATCGTGTAAAAGGTCTTGGGCGTCATTTTCATTCGCCGCGAACCTCAAGCAAATGGACATCATCAACCTGTAATAATCTTCATAAACTTTGCGAATCGCCCATTCCTCCTGCCTAACACAAGCCGTGATGAGGTCTCTTTCGTGATAATCCAATGGGAACGATATATCCATGATTCAATTTATTCTCTCAGTAATAGATGTTAATACAAACGCATTTATTACATTATTTGCTGCTTGGAAGGTAGATATTTTTCCATGAATTCTGCTACATTTGCGTCTATAATCTAAATCAGAATAGCTTGAAGCCAACATTACCAAAAGGTACCCGTGATTTTTTACCCTTGGATATTAGAAAAAGGGACTATATTTTTAATATAATTAAAAACCAATTTCATTTATTTGGATTTGATTCTATAGAAACTCCAGCCATGGAAAGTCTTGAAACATTATCAGGAAATTATGGAGATGAAGGCGATAGGCTGCTTTTCAAAGTACTTAATAATGGAGATTTTCTAAAAGATGTACCTGAGGAAATATTAGGTTCAAGAAATAGTAATAAAGCCATAACTCACCTGTCCAAGAGGGGATTAAGGTACGACTTGACAGTTCCTTTTGCGCGATTTATAGTGATGAACAGACAGCATATTAAGTTTCCCTTCAAACGTTCAGCGATTCAACCTGTTTGGAGAGCAGATCGACCGCAAAGAGGTCGTTACCAGGAATTTTATCAATGTGATGCAGATGTGGCGGGTAGTTCTTCACTTTTTTATGAATCTGAATTGATCAGATTGTACGATGAGGTATTCGATCAGCTTTCTCTACCCGTGACAATCAGGTGGAACAATAGGAAAATTCTTTATGGAATTGCTGAAAGTGCCGGACTAAAAGATCATTTTAATTTGATTACGATTATTATCGACAAGCTTGACAAGATTGGGAATGATGGAGTGGTCAAAGAGCTTGAATCACAAGCATTTGATTCCAAAGATGTCTCCAAATTGATGGAAATGATCTCGACTACAACACTTCCAGAACTAAAAGCTAAGATGCAGTCTGAACAGGGCCATCTTGGAATTTCTGAAATGGAAAGGGTTTTATCATTTCTTGATTCAAATGGATTGAAAAATGAGCTTTTGTTCGACGCAACACTTGCTCGGGGTCTGGGCTATTATACAGGATGTATTTTTGAGGTAAAGGCTAAGGACGCCAATATGGGGAGCATCGGTGGTGGTGGAAGATACGATAATCTAACTGAGATTTTTGGCATGAAAGATGTGTCAGGTGTTGGTATTTCATTTGGCGTGGAAAGAATATACGATCTGATTGAAGAAAAAAAGCTTTTCCCGGAATCCGTCCTTGGTTCAAAGAATACCTTGATCGCATGCTTAGACATAGACTCATTCGGGTATGCTATTAAAATTCAAAATATGCTTAGGAAACTCAATATTGCTTGCGAATTATATCCTGAACCTGTTAAGTTACAAAAGCAGATGACCTATGCAAATGAACTTGGATATGCACATGTCGCAATAATCGGAGAAGAAGAGTCGAGACAAAATAAAATTAATTTAAAAGACATGAAAACAGGCCAACAAAGTCTTTTAAGTTTCACAGAACTAGCTGAAATTATATGTCAATAATGATACATATGAGTAGTTTATATATGTTAATGTGCTGTGTTTTTTTTTAATATATAGTGCTAAAGTGAGGAATAGTGCTAATTTTGCGATTGCAATACGTTGCTAAGAAACCTTATTTATTAACTAAAGTACTGACAATGAAATTAAAAATTTTCATTGTACTGGCAGTTTTTTGCATAAGTACATTGCCAAAGTTGGCTCATACCAACAAAACTTTCATCAATACTGAAGCATCACCTTTGGACGAAGATGAAAATGAATTTGACGAAAGTCTGATTAAAGTTAGACTCAGGAAATTAAATTCTGCGATTGATATCAGATATACACCGGAAGTAAAAAAGTTTTTACAGACATACGTCAAATCTTACCGCACTACATCGGAACATTTATTAGGAAGGGCCACCATGTACTTCCCTTTTTTCGACCAAGCACTCAATAAATACAACCTTCCTGTAGAACTTAAGATGATTTCTGTCATCGAATCCTCATTAAATCCAAATGCAATTTCTCCAGCCGGCGCTATAGGATTATGGCAATTCATGCCGGGAACAGCAAGAGATATGGGTCTTAATTTCAATAGCGTAGTTGATGAAAGAAGAGATCCGAATAAATCTGCAGAGGCTGCAGCCCGCTTTTTAGCGAGACTTTATGATCAATTTGGCGATTGGGGTTTAGCATTAGCTGCCTACAATTGCGGACCCAATAGAGTCCTTAATGCAATAAAATCTGCTGGAGGGGAAAAAGATTTCTGGACTATCAGAAAATATCTGCCACGTGAAACACAAAATTATGTTCCGAAATTTATAGCGATTAACTATATATTTAATTACTATACGAAGCATAAGTTAAAGCCTACATTTCCTGAACTTGATTTACAGATCACTGAAATTTCCAGCTTATATAGTAAAGTGGATTTAAGAGCTTTGTCCAACAGGTTGAACGTTCCTTACGAAGTGATGAAAGCCCTCAATCCAATGTATCGACAAGGTTATATTCCTGCCTCTGAGAATGCAATGAATATCATTTTACCATTAAGGTCGATGAATAATTTTAGAAATACTCAGCCTGCTCTTGATAAGTCCTCTCATCCATTGAATGAAATGATTCTTACTTCCAACCCTTCAGATGATAGTGAGTACGTCGAGCTGGTTTACACCGTATCCAGGGGTGAACGGCTTGAGGATATTGCCGTTAATGCACGAGTATCTAATTCGCTCATTAAATTTTGGAATGGAATGAGTAATAATTCAATTAAAGAAGGGCAAACATTAAAACTGTATGCTTTTAAAAATCAACAAGTCGGACTTCTCACAAAACAAACTGTAGTTCAGCCATTGAGTGAGCAGTTCGTTCAAGTGAAATCGATGATGGAAGATGGCAATTTTATTAATACTTCATTAGCTAATGTTTCTGATGATGAAGAAGTTGTCGAATATATCATGCACAGACTTGGTGAAAAGGAATCTATAGCCGATGTTGCCGATCAGTATAATGACGTCACTATCGAAAATATTATAGATTATAATAAAATCACAAAGGATAATTTACCAATGCCAGGTGATATGATTCGAGTAAAAATAAAAGCTAAAATATCAAAGTAAAAATTTAATTCTTTGGAAGATAAATACAAAAGCCCGATCAATTTTGACCGGGCTTTTGTGTTTTAAAACGCGATTTTAGGCTATTTCTATTTTCTTTCTACTATCAACTATATTTTTTTTCGCAAGAGTGATAGAAAGAATACCGTTGACATAAGTTGCAATCAAATTATCTTTTGAAATATTTTTATCCAATTGAAATCTACGTGTAAATTTCTCAAATGAAAATTCTTTTTTTAGATATGTTGGATTCAACATGTCAATTTGCTCAGTAGATTTTTTCCGATCCACTTTAATTGTTAAAGTATTGTCTTCAATACTTATATCAAACTGATCTTTTTCCAGACCTGGTGCTGATAATTCTATAATATAGCTTTCTCCAGTAGATTTCACGTTGTGCTGGGGGACATCTATAATGCTGTCATTAGACCAGAAGTTGTTAAGTCCCTGGTTGAAAAAACTATCTACATTTTTGTATGGGCGAAATGAATATCCTGGTTTAATATAATTTTCCATTATTTGATTTTTAAATTATTGCAATGTTTTTTACTTCTTTTTGAGCTTCAGTCTTCAAACCTAGATTTATTCTGAGCAATCCATTTTCAACTTTAGCATCAATGTTTTCATTATCAATTGTGTCTGATAATTTGAAACTAATTTCAAATGGTTGCTTGGTAAATCCCTTATGAATAAATTGCTCCTTAGTTTCTTTTTCTACTTCATATTTACCAATGATCTTGAGGTTATCTTCTTCCAGGATTATCTCTAATTCTTCTTTACTAAAGCCGGGCACTGCTATTTCTAAATTATAGCCTTTTTGACTCTTTGAAATATTGGACGCAGGGATAGATGTAGTTTTTGATTGTGTTGATGTTGGTATAGATCCAGTCATCATAGGTCGATAGAAATGCATTTTGTTCATGTTAAGATGTTTTATATTTTATATTATTGCTATTGCAAGCAATATTCCAAAGTCATTTTCGGAGATTTTATCTGCTGAAATTGCATCTACAAACAAATAATGCGCCATTGTGGCGCGAATAGAAAAGTGTCAATGCCAAATTGGCGCAATTGGCAATTATATTCAATCAAAAGCTTCGAAAGTTCACGATTAATATTTAGATTTGTCAACTTAATGAACTTTTCATGGATAGAAAATACACATCACTCAAAGAATTTTATCCTTATTATCTGACTGAACACAGCAACAGGACAAGTAGGATATTGCATTTCATTGGAACATCATTATTCATTACCACTCTTTTTTATTGTTTTTTTACCAAACAATGGAATTGGTTTATAATCGGCCCATTGATGGCGTATTCTTTTGCTTGGGTAGGACATTTCTTTTTTGAAAAAAACAAACCGGCTACATTTAAATACCCTTTTTTAAGTTTGGCAAGCGATTTTATAATGCTGTTTCACTTTTTAACTGGCCAACTAACAGCCAAAAGACAAGCAGCAGAAAAGCAATCCTAATCGTCTTTATTTTTATTAAGCATTTTCTTTCCTGATTTTTTATATGTATTACAATAAAATGTAATGTATATATTAATAATTTGCTTACATTTGCGTATATATAGACGCTTATTTGATTTTAATGGATTTCATTTACTCTATAAATGATGTCTTTGGACTGATACTTTATATGTCAGAACTATTGGACAAAATTTATAGAATAAATTAAAATTCGATTTTTTAATAACAACAATTATAATTATTATGAACAAATTTTTAATGCTGCTTCTTTTGGCTATTGCGGGCATATCCAATAAGGTTGATGCGCAGGTCGACTCAATTCATTTCCAGTTTCAGGACACCTTACTTAAAGCAGGAACTGAACATACTTTTCTGATTACCGTCAGAGAAGATATAAGTGAGATGTTAGGTTTTCAGTTTTGTATTCAGTTTGATGAGCAAAACATAAATTTTAAACAAATTGGTACTATCTACGTGCCCGATTGGACAGATAATAGTATTAATCCATTTCCACTTGGTAATACTGATCTGATTGCATCTGTTTTTGATGCTGTTCAACAACCATATTTCGGAAAAAAATTATTGGAATTAGAATTTACTGTAATTCATGATTGCAGGGTTAGAGATGTAATAAGAGTATTATCTGCTTATAGATTTAAAGCCGACGAATCTTTTAATTATTCAGAAATGTTTTTTGATCCTGAGACATTACCAATCGCCACTGAATATCTACCTTTTATTATGCTGAACAACAAAAGTATTGACATTGTAAATGCTAATGTTTATCCCAATCCTTCAAATGGTAAAGTTAAACTTGATTTTCAGAATGATTCTTTTCAGAAGGCAGATTTAGTAATTTATGACACTAACGGAAAGGAAATTAAACGTTCAAAAGTAACAGTAAATGCTGGTCAAAACAATATCGAGCTTAATAGAGATCAGTTTGGAGCTGCAGGGAATTACGTGGTTAAAATCGAATTGGATAAGAAAATAATTAGTTCGAGAGTGACTATCATTAATTGATAGATTCAGGTATATAAGGAAAAAAGCAGTTTGATGATCAGACTGCTTTTTTTTTGGCTTTGGCTTATTTGCCTTGAAAAATTGTATTTCTAATTTTGCTTACAAGATGCAACTGTTCCTAATAGTCAAAGCCATGATTATCATTGACTTGGATTTTATATGTATATTTGTACTTTAATCCCATCAACACAGGAAAAGGTGAAGTACTTTCTACTTATCTTTATAAGTCTGCTTTTTCATTTATCAGGATTTGGACAATGCAAATTCGAAATAAATAACACTATTCCGGTAGGTGCTGATTTTTTTGTTCAAGGTAGTGTTAATGGTTTGATAAATAATGACCTTGCATCCCCGTTGCAGGGATTATGTGGTATTGAAATTAATTTTGAACACGATTTTATTGGTAATCTACGAATTGAATTAATCTCTCCTAACGGTCAAAGTATTTCTTTAATTGGACCAACTCAAATTGGCAACTTCACGAATGGGACAGAATGGGATATTCAAATGAATCCATGCTCAGACCTTGTTTCTCCCGATGGTGGGTTCCCAAATACATGGTCAAATGGAGCCTCATGGACGATAGGTGCAAACTATACGGGTTCATATTATCCGTATTCAGGATGTCTTGAGGATTTTGATTCGGGCAGCGCTAATGGTATATGGCAATTACATATTATTAATGGCGTATTTTATGATGGTTTGATCAAAAGTTTTACGCTCAAATTCTGTGATCCAACAGGCATTAGCTGCTTACCTTGTGATTCTAAGGCGGGAATCATGGCAGTTAATGATGTAAAATATTGTAAAAATGACACCGGTTTGGGCTTGTTTATACCATCAATAAATTTTCCATTAGGAGAAGCAGATGTTTTATATTACGATTACAAATACGTAATTATTTTAAATGGTATAATTATTGAGATTACAGCTACACCTGATTGGACTTTGCTATCTGAAGGGATTTATGAGATTTATGGAATTTCATATTTAAAAAGTTATGATCCAATCATCCAAACTTATATAGGAAATAATTTTGGGAATCTCCAAACACTTATTGCTTCTACTTCTATCTGCGGACAATTGACACCAGATTCACTTTCCTTTACTATTAATAATTTTTATGACCTTCCTTTAAAGGATCTTGTCATATGCAAAAATGATACATTGACCATTGGACAGAAAAAGTATACCAGTACTCAATTAATAAGAGATACTCTTTCTACGATCCACGGCTGCGATAGCATTGTCAACATAAATTTGATTGTAGCAGCGCTAAATGTCGATATATTGACGGATACTATTGATTGTATCAATAAAATTGTAAAATTAGACACTTCAAATTTTATTTCAAATATTAATACATTTCAAATTTTAGGTTATTCTTGGAAGGATGAAGCGGGCAACATTATTTCTAATAATGGGTCAGTAGATGTTACTGTTAGTGGCGATTATAGTTTGGTGATCACCGCATTATTCGGATCACTAGTCTGTAGTTATAGTTTCGATGCCCCTGTAGTAGAGCAAATGACAGTTCCTATGCCCCCAGTTCTTTTACCTGTAAATCCATGTAATGGGATGGAATCAATTTTTATTGTTTCGTCAGACACACTTCGCAATGATTTGCATTGGACCTTTCAGGGTAATCCAAATGTTATTTTTAAAGGAGATACAGCATTTGTTACCTGGACTTCAACAGGGAATTATCAAGTATGTGCATTTGGCACCAATCAATGCGGGTCTTCTGATACTGTATGCCAAACAATCATAGTTAATCCTAACCCTGGTTTTACATTCAAATTCGATTCATTAACATGCGATGGTTCATTTGCGATAAATTTGTTAGGCTCTAGTGCATCTCTTTCCTGGAATGGTGACATACAAGAAATAAATTATGTAGTTAATGCAGACGGCACTTCGGTTAACGGTTTTTTACTACCAGGTATTAACACCACCACTATTAAATACTCTGGATCTATAGGTGGTTGTGACGCAAATGGGGAATTGGATATAATGTTGCTCGATCCGCCCATTATTTCTGGAATCAAGGACACTGTGATTTGTGGACCATCAGATATAAGTTTTGATATCAATTATAATTACAACGTAGGGACTTTGTATTATACGTGGAATGGCATCCAATCTATTCTTCCTTTAAGTGGAATGGGTGGAATTTTACAAATTCAGGTAATTCAGAGTGGCACTTTGGTTATAGATAGTCTGACCACTCTTTTCCGGACATGCGATATTAACGCTGCTCAATCCTTTAACATAGTTCTGAATAATCCACCATTTGCTGTCATAGAGGATACTATCTCGCTTTGTAATACCTTTAACTCAAATGGAGTTCCCAAATATTTTCTTCCAGATTTCATTCAATCTGGTGATAAGTCAGGTAATTGGAATATTTCGGGATTACCAGGGGTAACGATCTTGAATGACAGTATTGATCTTAGCAAATTACCTACCGGGTATTATTCCATAAATTATTCAACTAATTCTGGCTTAGTGCCATGCTTAGAGAAAAATTATAAAACAATATTAAAAATAATTGATTGCACATGCCCTGTACCAGCAGATATTTCACCTTCTCTTTATAACCTTTCTATTTGTAGTAATTATGGAATCATCGATCTTGACTCATTGTTTAAGCCTCAAGTGAGTGTTTTGTGGAATATTTTGGATGCTACTGGAACAGTTGTTCCTCTTCCCTCCCATTTCTTTGACACAAATAATAATGGACAAAATCCTCAGAAATTTGTGTTAAAAACTACAAGTGATTGGTTTGGTCAATGCGCAGATTCGCTAATTCTTACATTGAATATTGATCAGGCAAAATATGCTGGGGATGATAATTCATTGAACTTTTGTATTGAAGACCGAACTAAAATAGGTCTTGATACTATTTTAAGTAACGTCCTTAACGCTGGCAATTGGTATGCTTTTCCCCAAAGTTTCCCCGGTATCATTCAAGCTTTTAATCCAAGTAAAAGAGAACTGGATATTAGTAAGCTCGGCAGTGGATCACTTGTAATGTTCAGTGTAGCGCGTAGCAATAATGTTTGTAAAAATGATACTGCAAGATTGGATATTCTTATTAATAGAAAACCTAAGATTGAAGTCACAGGTTCTGCTTTTCTTGATTGCACAACCATGGAAACAGAGTTGTTTTTGAATGGAAGAAATATTAACGATTATTTAGTTTCATGGTCATTCAATAACAATGTTTTCTACACATCAAATGCAAGAGATTCTCAATTCGTAGATCAAACAGGAAATTATTATTTTTATGTAGAAGACAATCAAACAGGATGTCTTGATACTAGCATATTCATTGTGAACAATGCAGCAGATTCTATTAAAGAAGCTGATTATGATATTGTGATTGATTGCACTGACCATACAGGAGATTTATTTATTAACACTGTTACAGGTGGAAGTCCTCCATTCAGTTATTCTATTGATTCAAATACATTCATCACATACGCACAGTTTTATGATTTGGAATCAGGTATGCATAGCATTGAAATACTGGATTCAAAAAACTGTAACTATGAATTTTCTTTCGAAGTGGCTAATACAACATCTAACATTTTGGAATTAGGCCCTGACATATATATAAGAATTGGTGATACTGTTAATTATGAAATTCCTTTTTCAAAAGAGCTAATTGATAGTATAATAGTCAGTATTGATGGTTTTACTACTGAAATTGGAACACAAAAGTTTGAAATATTTCCTAGTAAGACTGAATTTTTATCAGTATGGCTCACTGATATATATGGATGCGAATACGAAGATGAGCTTACCATTTTTGTGGATAATGAGATTGATATCTTCGTGCCTAATATTTTCTCGCCCAATGGAGATGGAATAAATGACCGCTTTTATATACCAAAGCATCCTCAAATTGAAAAGATCATTGAATTCAAAATATTTGATCGTTGGGGCAA